>Ga0256829_1001379_pt1 | contig 20180 bp, 18 predicted proteins | sample 131447metaG_FD_185979 | JGI IMG/M metagenome (GOLD analysis project Ga0256829, IMG submission 185979) | Hydrothermal vent microbial communities from Lau Basin, Pacific Ocean - 131-447 | ecosystem: Environmental > Aquatic > Marine > Hydrothermal vents | place: Pacific Ocean: Lau Basin | collected...
GCTTTACACACAAGGTAATGATATGATACGTATACAGTGTGCTTTTGTAGATACTCCAGAAGTAGAAAAAATAGTAGATTTTATTGGCGCACAAAAAGCATATCCTGATGCTTATTTATTACCAGAATATGTTGGTGAAGAAAGTGGCACAAGTCTTGATATAGATATATCGGACAGAGATAAACTCTTCCGCGAAGCTGCAGAAATTATTGTAACAGCACAACAAGGGTCTGCCTCTTTACTACAACGTAAACTTAAATTAGGCTACAATCGTGCAGGTCGTATTATTGATCAATTAGAAGCTGCAGGTATTGTTGGCGGATTTGAAGGTAGTAAAGCAAGACAAGTGTTAGTACCTGATTTACTAGCTTTAGAACAACTATTAGAAAACGAAACAAATTAAAATGAAAAAGTTATTATTCCTTTTTTTAAGTACAATTTTTACTCTAACAACTTATGCGCAAGACGCTAAAGCAAAAGCTTTATTAGACGAAGTTTCTACTAAAGCAAAAAATTACAAAAACATAAGTATTGACTTTAAATATGTATTAGAAAATACTGAAGAGAATATAAGACAAGAAACACGTGGTGATGTAATCATGGAAGGTGAAAAATATAGACTTAACATATTAGGTATTACACGTATTTTTGATGGTCAAAATTTATACAGTATAAGCCCAGAAGATGAAGAAGTTACTGTCTCTAAAGCCTCTAGTGAAGATCAAAATACAATTACACCTAGTAAAATGCTTAGCTTTTACGAAGATGGTTTTTCATACAAAATGGATATTGAACAAAATGTACAAGGTAGAAAAATACAATTTGTAAAATTAACACCAATAGATTCTTCTTCAGAAATCAAATATGTGCTTTTAGGTATAGACAATAAAACTAAACATATTTATAGACTAATTGAAATTGGCAAAAACGGAACTAAAACAACCCTAACTGTTAATTCTTTTAAAACTAACGAAACATTATCAAAATCCTTATTTACATTTGATCAAGATAAGTATAAGGACTACTACATCAACAAATTAGATTAATTTTTTGGGGTGAAAATACTAGATAGATACATATTAACCTCTTACTTAAAAACTTTTATCAGCGTGTTTGTAATACTCATGCTGATTTTTGTTTTACAAGCCATATGGTTATACATTAAAGAATTAGCAGGAAAAGACTTAGACGTAGTTACTATCCTTAAGTTTTTAATGTACATCACTCCTACACTTATTCCATTAATTTTACCACTTACTATTTTGTTATCTTCTATAATGGTGTTTGGTAATTTTGCAGAAAACTATGAGTTTGCCGCAATGAAAAGTACAGGTATTTCTCTTCAAAGAGCAATGTCAGGTTTAGGTGTTTTCATATTTATTCTATCTATAACAACTTTTTTCTTTAGCAATAATGTTATTCCTTGGGCACATTATGAAAGCCATAACTTAAGAAAAAATATAGCCAAAGTTAAACCAGCTATGGCAATAGCAGAAGGACAATTTAACGACATTGGTGATAATTTTAATATTAAAGTTGAAGAAAAAAGCGGCGAAAACGGTAAGTTTTTAAAAGGAGTTACTATACATAAAAAAAGTAGTACTAGAGTTGCAGGAAACCATACTGTTATAATTGCCGAAACGGGAGAATTAGCAAGTCAAGAAGATTCTAACATACTAAAGCTAATTCTTTATGATGGGTATTATTATGATGATACACCTCCAAAAAAACTAAAAGACCGCCAGAAAAAACCATTTGTAAAAAGTGAGTTTAAGAAGCACATTATGAACATTGATTTAACAGAGCTAAATAATGTAGATTTAGACGAAAAAAATGTTGATAATAAATACTCGATGCTAAATATAGCAGAGTTAAATCACACTTTAGATTCTCTTAAATTAGAAAGACAAGATAATGTCATGGAGTTTTCTAAATCCATGTATAATAGAACAAACATTGCTACCTTAAACATCTCTTTAAAGTCAAAAAAAGATACTATATACGAAGGACCATTATTAGACCTCTTTGATACTAGATTTAAAGTGCAGTTATTAGATTATGCTGTAAATAATGTATCAAGTACAAAACAAATAATGACTTCTAAAGAAAAAACTCTAAAAAACAAGAGTATTTGGATTAACAAACATGGTATAGAATTGCATAAAAAGTTTGCGTTAGCTGTTGCATGTATTATTCTATTCTTTGTAGGAGCTCCTTTAGGTGCTTTAATTAGAAAAGGAGGATTAGGCTTACCAATGGTTATTGCAATTGTATTATTTTTAACCTATCATTTTATTGGTTTATTTGCAGAAAATAGTGCTAAAAATGGTAAATTAAATCCAGTTCTTTCGGCTTGGTTTTCCACATTAATAATGTTTCCTCTAAGTATATTTTTAACAAAACGTGCTACAGAAGATAGAGGCTTATTTGAATTTGACCACATAACAGTACCAATTAAAAATTGGTATAACTCGAAATTTGGAAGTAAAAAATCAAAAACACAAACAACCAATCAAGACAAAAAAAGAGCTATTGTAGCAGAGGCTTTAGGTGAAACTACTGAAACTATCATTAAACCAAAAGTTAACCCAATAGATAAGACTACTTTAAAAGAATTTAAACTGCTTTCAAAAATTAGCTTTATAACCTATATATTGGCTCTAGCTTTATTTATATTATTTTTTGTTTTCAAAAACAATAAGTTACCACAATTAGCAGAAGCAGGAATACAGATTAGTGCAATATCTTATATAGTTTTTATTTTTAACTATATAAAAACATTTAGGCACTACAGTAAAATGCTTAAAACTTTAAATAAAACTAAAGAGACACTTTTATTTAAAATATTAGGTATTATCCTCTATCCTATTATTCATGTTAATAGAAATCTAAAAATCAATTCTTAAACCTATAAAAGCTTAAAAATAGCTTATCTTTGCACAAATTTTAAGGTAATGAGCACAAAAACAGTTAGCGCAGTAGACGTAAAATTAAACACTATAGAAGAAGCTATTCAAGATATTAAAGCTGGAAAAGTAATTATAGTTGTTGATGATGAAGACAGAGAAAATGAAGGCGACTTTCTAGCTGCTGCCGAATTAGTTACTCCGGAGATGATTAACTTTATGGCAACACATGGTCGAGGATTAATTTGTACACCACTTACCGAAAAAAGATGTAAAGAATTAGATCTACACATGATGGTTACTAATAATACAGACCACATGGAAACAGCATTTACAGTATCTGTAGATTTAAAAGGTCAAGGTGTAACAACAGGTATTTCTGCTGCAGATAGATCTAAAACCGTTCAAGCCTTAATAAATCCAAATACAAAACCTTATGATTTAGCAAGACCAGGTCACATATTTCCTTTAGTAGCAAAAGAAGGTGGTGTTTTAAGACGTACTGGTCATACTGAAGCAGCTATAGATTTTGCCAGATTAGCTGGACTACAACCAGCTGGTGTTATCGTTGAAATCATGAATGAAGACGGTACTATGGCGCGCTTACCTCAATTAATAAAAGTTGCTGAAAAGTTCGATTTAAAAATAGTTTCTATTGAAGATTTAGTGGCTTATCGTATGGAACACGATTCCTTAATAATTAAAAAGGAAGATTTTAATATAGAAACACGTTTTGGTAATTACAGGTTAAGAGCTTACCAACAAACCACTAATAACCAAATTCATATTGCTTTAACTAAAGGCGATTGGACTAGTAAGGATGAAGTATTAACTAGAGTTAACTCTACTTTAGTAAATAATGATATTTTAGGTACTTTAACTAATAATGCAGACCAAAAGTTAGATAATATGTTTAAAGTAATAAATAAAGAAGGTAAAGGAGCCATCTTATTTATTAATCAACAAGCAGAAAGCATGAATTTATTACAACGTCTTTCGGTTTTAAAAGAAAAACAGGTACCTAATAAAATTACAAAAGCTCCTGCTATAGCAATGGACAATAAAGACTTTGGGATTGGAGCCCAAATACTTCATGATTTAAATATTCATAAATTAAAATTAATTTCTAACTCACAACAAACCAAACGCGTAGGAATGATTGGTTATGGGTTAGAAATTGTAGAATATGTAAATTATTAAAGAGATTCTTTTATAGCTTGGACCATTAATTTAGCTCTTTCTTTCACTTCTGCTTCAGTCCAAGATAATTTGATTAAGCATGAGATATTTCTACCAATAAAGTGGTTTGATTGATCAAATGTTTTATCCTTTAGATAAGACAAACCTTCTTTTACCTCTTTAGATACAGGATATAGGGTTTTTATCTCTTTTAAATGTTCCCATTTACGTACATAATGCCAATTGTTATCGTAATAATGAAAACAAGCATCTACACCTTTCTCTTTAAATGAAGCGATAACTTTCCTTGCTGTATCCAAATTAGGTAAAAAGAAATTTAAAAAAGCATAGCTTTCTTCTCCTCCTTCGGGAACAGTTCTAAAAGTAACTTCTTCAATTTCGGATATTGCTTTTCTTAAAGTTGTATAATTTTTCTTTTGAATAGCTATAAAGTCTTTCAACCTTCTTACTTGAGCTAATCCAACTGCAGCATTAAGTTCTGAAATCCTAAAATTATAACCTAAAACTGGATGAGATTCTGCTCCTCTATCATTACCAACATGGTCATGACCATGATCACTAAACTGATCTGCATGTTTAGCAAATTCTGGATTATTTGTTAGCACTGCTCCACCTTCACCGCAAGTTATAGTTTTTACAAAATCGAAGGATAAAGAACCTACATCACCGTAAGTTCCTAAATATTTTCCTTTATAAGTACCTCCAACAGCTTGACATGCATCTTCTGCAAGAATTAAATTATTGTCATCACAAATTTCTTTTAAAGCGTCTAAATCTGCCATACTACCACACATATGTACAGGCATTATAGCTTTAGTTTTTGGTGTGATTGCTTTTTTTACAGCTTCAGGACTTAAAGTTAATGTATCATCTATATCTACTAAAACAGGTATAGCTCCTAGCATCATAACAGCTTCAAAAGACGCTACAAATGTAAAACAAGGTACAATAACCTCATCTCCTGCTCCTACGCCTGCTATTGCTAAAGACGCAGAGACTGCAGCTGTTCCGTTTGTAACTAATTGTGCGTGCTTTACTTGTAAAGTAGATTGTAATTCTTCTTCTAAAGATTTAGCTTTATAATGTCCGTTACGCATAGCATCAAATCCGTAACGCATTAATATACCGCTATCTAATACATCTTGCACTTCTTTTCGCTCTGCTTCACCAAAGCTTTCAAATCCTGGCATAATTTTTATTTTATTAACTTCAAATTTACTATTTATAAGAAGAAAAAAAAAGCGTCATAACATAAAGTCACAACGCTTTTTTCTATTAATTATTAATATTTAATAATTTTCTAATATTGAATCTATAAATGTAAAATGTCTATCTGTTTCTCTTAAAAAAGTATAGCCTGACAGCTCTCCTATAACTTTTAAATTATCATCTAAAGCAACAAGGTTAGGGTAACTACCTTCTTTGTTGTATTTTCTTACAACTTCAAAATTCTTTTTTCTTTGTTCTTCTGTAATTATGTCTGTACGTCTTGGTATATCAATCATTAATAAAACAAATCGCTTAGATTTAGTTTCAAATTCATCAGAATCAAAAAAATCTTCTTTTAACATTTTGCATGGTGCACACCAATCACTTCCTGTAAACAACACTAAAATGGGTTTTTTAGAATATGTTGCTTCTACTTTTGCTTTGCTTAAATCTGTTAACCAGTTTAAACTTGAATGTTCTTCCTCTTGAGAAAATAAAAGTGAAGAAAAAAATAAACTAAATATGACAATTAAATGTTTCATTACTTAAAAAATTATATATACAAATGTATTATTTATATCTAAATAACAATAATTAAGCCAACATATTACATTATTTAAAGATGATCATATCTTCTATAGGCTTTCTTACTTTTTTTAGACTAGCCATAAAATCGTCTTCAGAACGGTATCCTATAGGCATAACCAAAACACTTTTTAAATTTAGTTTATTTAAACCTAAAATTTCATCAAATTTATCTGGGTTAAAACCTTCCATTGGGCATGAATCTATTTTTAACATAGCACAAACAGTCAATAAGTTTCCCATAGCTAAATATGCTTGGTTTTTTGCCCATGCTTCAATTTCTTCCTGAGTTTTTAGTTTAAAATCTTCAATCAAAAACTTTTTAAAAGGATTTAAAATATCGTCTGGAGTATTCCTGGTTTGCTTTACTAAATTAAAATAGTCTGAAATTTTATCTTCATTAACTTCAGAGTCTATACAAAAAACTAAAACATGTGATGCATCCTTTACTTGTTGTTGCATCATTGAAAATTTTACTAACTCTTCTTGTTTTAATTCATCTTGCAAAACAACAAGTTTTATTGGTTGCAAACCGTAAGAAGAAGCTGTAAGGTTAAAAGCTTCTAAAATTTTATCGATATCATCTTTAGATACTTTTTTATTATTATCAAATTTTTTTGTGGCATATCTCCATTTTAAATCTTCTGAAATATTCATCTTAACTTTTTGAGCAAAAATAATATAGCTTACTGATATATAGAGTCCTAAAAAGATAAATTTAACATACTTAAACTCTTTCAAAATCAGAAAATTTTTTTTTATAAAAAAAAGTTCATTTTTATTTGAAATAAATCAAAAAGCTATCTATATTTGCACTCGCATTTGGGAAATACCCAATGAGACACACTGGAGAAATGGCAGAGTGGTCGAATGCGGCAGTCTTGAAAACTGTTGAGGGTCACACCTCCGGGGGTTCGAATCCCTCTTTCTCCGCTAAAACCCTTGTAAAACATTTTTTTGCAAGGGTTTTTACTTTTAGGTATAATTATGGGTGTAAATTTATGTATTCTAGCTAAAAAAGAATAAGCCTATCGTTTTTCTATTATTGTTAATATTTTATTTACTAGTATTAAAGTGCTTTTCGAAACTTCTAATTGATTAAAAGTCCCCGAAATATATGTATCTAATTGCGGACAATACCATAAAAACGACGCTGTAGATCCAGAATGACCAATAAGCTGCAAGTCAGATTTTGTATTAGTTAATTTATCAATAGACACTTGTCTTATCCCAAAACCGTATTCCATTCCTTTTGTTTCAGTTACCCAATTTTGCATGGCTAAACGTGTGTCTTTCTTTACAATTTTATCGGTATTAAAGGCTTTTAAAAATGCTATTAAATCGTGAGTGGTTGAGACTAAACCGCCTCCGCCCCAATCGGCACTTAAGCTTTTAAGAGACGATAATTCATATTGACTCGCATAAAACTTAACGATTGGTAGTTTGTTTTCTACAGGAAATGATTTTAAGTTAACATAAGAACTATGCATGTTTAAAGGTTGAAAAATATGCTGCTTAAAGAACTTATCTAAAGATAAACCACTCACATTTTCAATAATCAACGCTAAAAGCACATACTCTGTGTCTGTATAATGATAGTCTGTCCCGGGAACAAAATGTGGTGTCATCTTGTCTTTTGAAAACTGAATCAGTTCTTCTGCAGACCACAATTTATTAGGATTCATTAATAGTTGATTAATGATATTTGGACTTCCGTCTTTAGTTTCGTCTGTGAAATAATCAGGTAAGCCAGAGGTGTGTTGCAATAAATGTGCAATGGTTAACTCTTTTGAATAGTTTTTACCATCCAATACATGAAGATTATTTACTAATGAATCTGGTAAATATTGAGCAATTTTATCTTCAAAATTTAATTTATTCTGATCCTTTAAAATACCTATTGCTGTTGCGGTAAACATCTTGGTAATGCTAGCTGTATAAAAGGGATGATCTATTGAAATAGAATCTTCTTTACTTTCCGCTATCTTAATGTTAATACCACGAGATTCAGAATACACATGTAGTATTCCACTTTTTATATTCTCTTTTTCTAATTCAGTTTCAAAGCGTTGTTTAATTGTTGTTTCTTTTGTTTGCTGAGCAATAGCTGATAATCCAACTAAAAATATTAAACTTAGAAATAGATGTTTCATAATGTTAGTTTTAGAATTTTAAGATGGTCTTATAGGTTAAAATTTTATACCAATATAAAGATTAGGCTCAAATAGGAAATAAGAATCCCATTTGTTGTCGAGTTGCTTAAATGAATCTGGCGTATTGGTGTCAAAATGCCAAACATTACAATGAAATTGTGGTTCTATAAAAAACTGTTTCTTTTTACCAAAAGCAAAATGATAACCAATATGATACGAATTGTAAAGTTTAAATCCGTTGGCTATTTTCTTGTCATCAAGATCTAAATAGGTTTTATACAACGGTAAAACTTCAACCGAAGCAAATAGTCCTTTCCAAAGCATGCGCTGATAAGATATACCAACACCTGTTTCACGTAAATAACCAGGATAAAATTCGGTTTCAGAATCTATTTTATCTGTAAGTCCATCCCACCATTGTATGCCCATAGGTTGAAATAATCTCCATGTGGCAAATTTAACACCAAAGATGTTTTTGGCGTCAAGCTCACGTTTTACATGTAATTCAATGTGTTGCGTGTTGGTTCTTTTGCCTCCGTCACCAATATTAGATAAGATAATAGCAGGAAAGCTCACTCTGTATTTTAATTCATTGTCACTTTGGTTTGATGACTCTGAAATCTGTTGTGCAAAACCATGAAAAGTAAAAAGTGAAAGGCAGATAATTAAGAATTTTTTCATTGTGATTGATGTTTAAATTGTTCGTTTTTTGATTGATCATTTGATGTGACAAAGATGAGACAGAAGTGAATGTCAATCGTCCTGAATTATGATTTGAAACCTTTTAAATATTTAGTTATAGTTTCCTTTAAGTAGAACTTTAAGAAGTAGCTCTTGCATACTCTTGGATGCTTCCATCGGTATTTGATGACCTACATCTTTAAACCTATAAATTTCCTTTTCTTTAGATTTTATACCCTTAAAGAACTTTTTGGTTAACTTATAGTAAGCAGTATAGTCTTTATCTCCATAGAAAATAATCGTTCTACCTTGTATTAAAGGTTTGTTTTTTAGTTTGTTTATCTTATAAAGTTGGCTGTATAATAAACTCCATTTGGTGTACCATTGCTCGAAAAACTGTAAATATTGGCTGTAGAGAGTATCATTAATTGACTCGCCTTGGTATTCAGAGAGCCATTTGAACTGAATGGCCATATCTTTTGCATTATGATAAGGTATATTAATAGTTTTTAGTTGCGTAACTGCTTTTTGGTTTTTAGATTTCCTAAAATGTCTAATAAGCATCTTATTCAGACTTTTTTGACTTGACAAAAGATTTACAATCGGGCTTATGGCAACCAATGTTGAAATTTTGTCAGGATGTGTTTCTGATAAATGAAAAGCTAATGAAGTACCCCAAGAATTTGCCACTAAAATAATTTGTTGACGATGAAACGTATTTAAAATATAATTAAGTAACTCTTCAGCATCTGATTGCATTAATGCTAATGTTGGTCTTTGTTTTATATTATTTTGTTTTAAGGTTTTGCCTGCGCCTCTTTGATCCCAATGAATCACTAAAAAATCTTGTTCTAATGATGCTGTTATTTTTTCACTATGAGCAGATGACGCTGCACCAGGACCACCATGTAAATACAATACTATTGGTTTGTTCTTAATCCCTTTAAGACTAATGTATTGGTCTATATCTCCAATCTTTACAAAGTAGGATGTGTCTATTTTTTGATGAACGTTTTGTATATTTTGTGCATTCATTTTATATATAAACACACTTATAATTATTAAGATATTTGTTTTAAAATTCATTTTTAATTGTTTTTAGTTTATTGATACAAAGGTGCTTTGAAAAGTATTTTTTTTCGTTTTAGATTATAATTCAGTACCTATTTAGTCTATCCATCAAGTTTTTATAAAAAAAAGGCTTAACACAATTAGTGCTAAACCTCTTATTCGTTCTTAGGGTAATATTTTATAACAATGTTTCAGGATGAGATGAAAGTTTATCTACATGTTGAGTGATTTTCTCGATATCCCAATCCCACCATTTAAGTTCTAATAGTTTTGAAATGGTATCTTCAGAAAACCGCTTTTTAATAGGTTTTGCAGGATTTCCACCAACAATAGTATAGGGTTCTACGTTTTTTGCAACCACTGCTTTTGTGGCTATAATAGCGCCGTCACCAATGGTTACGCCAGGCATAATGGTAGCATCGTGACCAATCCACACATCATTACCAATAACGGTATCACCTTTGGTTGGATAACTTTTGCCATCCATAGCGTGTTGCCATGCACCACCAAAGATGGCAAATGGATATGCTGATGTGGCTTCGGTTAAATGATTCCCACCATTCATAATAAAAGTTGCACTAGAAGCAATCATGCAAAACTTACTAATGAAGAGTTTATCGCCTATAAAATCGAAATGATATTTTACGTTTTTTTCAAAGTTAGAAACATCTTCAAAATCGTCGTAATAGGTGTAATCACCAACCTCAATATTAGGATTGTTGATGTAGTTTTTTAAAAAACATAACTTATCGTAATTGGATAATGGAAAAACGGTATTTGGATCTGGAATATTCATATCTCTAGTGTATTAGCTTCTTCTCTAAAATAGTCTTTTAAATGACACTCACCATAAGTTGGTGCAATATTATCCTCTGCCATTAACGTTAAGAAAAATTCAATTGGACCATAGGTTTTAACGCTGGTAAATGTTCTTAAAGTCCAAATGGTGAATCGTCTTATCCAATCTGGTAAATGCGTAATTTTTATTGGCTTGTTTAATGAAGTCAGCGCGAGTTTACTAATATCATTTAAGCTTAATATATCAGGACCTCCAACGGTTAATTCGTTGTTGTAATCTTCTAAGTTATCGACAATAGCTTTTGCTAAATCCTCTCCATGAATTGGGTTGAATTTTTTATTTCCTGATCCAAATAAATACACACGACCCGATTTTGCCATTTGTAAAAAGTCTTTCATATCAGAGAAAAAACCGTTAGGTCTAACAATGGTATAATTCAATTCTGATGTTTTTAAAGCATCAACAAACTTTTCTTTGGCTTCAAAAATTTTCAAATGTCGATGTTTATCGCCATTAATAGCAGACACATAAACAAAGTGGCTTACACTAGACTTTTTAGCTTCTTCTAGTAAATTCATATTTGCTTGATAATCGACATCCATATAAGTTAAACCATCCTTTTGCCTCGTAATACCAACGGTAGAAATAACCGTATCTATGCCCTTACAAATGTCTCGTAAAGTTTCGGGTTTGGTGACTTCAGCGTGCTTAATTTCCAGATAGTTTTCATTAGGATTATCAATCTGATTTGACTTACGGACAATAGCAACCACCTGGTTTTGTTTTTCTATTAAAACCTTTAATAAATGTGTACCAAGATAACCAGTAGCACCTGCCAATAAAACGTTGGTATGTTGCATGGCTGTAATTTATTGGTTAAACTCGTTTGTTAATAGTTCTTCAATAATGGTATTGCGTTGTTCACCAGAATCTTCTTGCTTATTGCTTAACAATACTATGGTTGCATTGTATTCTGGTATAAAGCCAATCATACTCCAGTAACCATTGATATCGCCACCATGCCAGTAAAGTGTCGTATTACCTTCTTGTGTGGTAAACCAACCTAAACCAAAGTCTACATAACCACTTGGTACATCTTGAGCAAATATTTCATCTTTTTCGGCAGTTGTAAACCAGTTTGTTTTTACAGCATTTGTCCACTTTTCCATATCTTTTGGTGAGCTACTAAAATCACCAGCGCCAAACGCTAAATTCATAGGGTAAACACTGTTGGCACTACCATTGTTGTAGCCTTCTGCATGTGTGTTTGGATTAATGTTGTCTGTGCCTCTGTACGTGTTTGTCATTTGCAAAGGATTAAAAATATTCTGCTGAATGTACTCGTGATAAGCCATATTAGTAAGTTCTTCAACCAACAACGCCGCAATAAGGTAGTTGGAATTACTGTATTGTTTTCCGGCACCAGGTGGGAAATTGAGTCCGTTTTCTGTAACTAGTTCCATAATAACTTCATAAGATGTCTTCTTTATCAAAAAAGTAGCCTTGTTCTGTAGCGTCTTCAACCACAAATTGATAGTCTGGAATACCTGATTGATGCGATAACAGTTGTGCAATACTAATTTGATTTCCGTTTGGAAATTCAGGATCAAATTCATCCAAAGTTTGATTATAATTAGAAATATAACCATCGCGTTTTAGCTGAATAATTGCTGCTGCTGTAAGCGTTTTAGACACCGAACCAATACGATATGCTATTTCGTAATCTTGAGGAAGTGCTGTGTTTTCATTGGCTAAGCCAAAACCTTGTCGTACCAAATCGTTTCCATTTTTTGTGATAATGGCATACCCTTGAAAGTTAATGTTGGTTAATAAATTTTCAGCAGTTGTGTAATTAATGGAAGCTGTGTTGTTGTCATCATCGGTTGAACATGATGTGAAAAGCATTAAAATTGCAATTATAAATGCCATTAAAAGTTTGTGTAAAGTTGTCATAACTGTTCGTTTTTAATTGATTATTTGATACTGCAAAATTGAAGTATAAACAGTTATGCGTCGTGCTAAATTATAATTTAGAACGTTCGGAATTTATAAGAAGAAACGGTTTATTGAGAATGCTGTTGCACCCATTTACTAGGTGTAATACCTTCGGCTTTTTTGAAAAAAGTATTAAATACACTTTTAGAATTAAAGCCACTATCATAAGCTAACCCAAGAATAGTAAGATGAGAATTTTTAGGATCTAAGGCTATAGTTTTGAAATGATTAAGACGAAAGTAGTTTATAAAATCATTAAAATTTTTATTGAATTCAGTATTAAGTAACCAAGACAATTTATTAGGATGTAAATCAATACTTTCACCTAGTTCTTTTAATGAAAGATTTGGATTTAAAAATGGCTTACTTTTTTTAATAAAATTCTCTAAAATCAACTTATATTCCTTAATCTCAGAATCGTTAAAAGGTTTTAAAATTTCTCTTTCATCTTTATTTATAACTTCTTTGTGTTCTGAGAATGATTCTGAAGAAATAATTTGTTTTGTTATTAATTGAAAGCGCTTGTTTTCTCTCAAAGAATCTAAAAAAGGATCTAATTGAAAATTAACTAATTGACCTACTTTTAATTTCATTTTATCTTCAAAAACATCTAGTGCTTTTTCTGTATTACCATAATGTATCAGTAAATAAAAATGCCAAGGATATATATATTTAAAACTTTCATCTATATCAATAGTGGCAATGTCAATAGGTCTTTTTAATTGTTTTTTATTAATCAAACTAAATAACGCTTTGCAAATTTCAGGATAATTTAGTTGTGGCTTTACAGCTATAAAATTTTCAAATTTTGAAACGTCGTTTAAAAATATATAACATGCTAATTTAGTTTCAATTGCTAAACTAAAATTTGGATCTATTCTTAAACATTCATTTAAATGTAAAATAGATTCGTTATACATTTTTTTTAGAAAATAAATATTTCCTTTAGTAAAATGGATGATTAGGTGATAATGGACTAATTTCTATAGCCTTATTAATATTTAGTAAAGCTTTTTCTAACTGATTAGTAGCCATATATATTTCGGCAATACCCTCATAAGCTATAGCATAGTTTGGGTTTTTATGTAATGTTTCTTTTAATAAATTTATGCCATTAGTGTAATTCCATTGGTTCCAAAAATTTAATGAAGATTGAGAAAAATATGCTAAATAAGATGATGAATTAATTTTTAAGCCTTTATTTAAATAATTTTTAGCTAATCTTTCTCCTTCTGTTTTATCTATAAATCCCCAACTAGATAAAATACCATAAGATCTACTTAATGCAAAGTAAGCATCATAAAAATTTGTATCAACTGCTATACTTTTTTTATAATAATCTATTGCTTTAAGATAATCTTCTAAAACCCAATTAAGTTGATAAGCTCTACCTTTTAAATATAATTTATAAGCATAAATATTTTTAGTTCCAATTATAGATATATGATTATGTATATGTAAGTGTCCAAAGTTTTCCCTAATCTGTTCTGCTATAATTAAACTTATTTCATCTTGAAGTTCAAAAATATGATCTAATTTTCTATCAAAATTTTGTGACCAAATTTGAAATCCATCATCTGTTCGTATTAACTGGGTATTAATGCGTATTCTATCTTTAAATATTCTAATACTACCTTCTAAGATGGTTGCTACACTTAATTGACTACCAATATGTCTAACATCAATGCTTTTGTTTTTAAAAGCAAAAGAAGAAGTTCTAGCAATTACTTTTAGTCCCTTAATTTTGGTTAAAGCATTAATAATTTCTTCTGTAATTCCGTCACAAAAGTAATCGTTATCAATATCATTACTCATATTGACAAAAGGTAGAACAGCTATAGACTTATTATCTATCATTATTTGTAATGAACTCTAATTATTTTAAATAAAAAATCAATAAACAATATTAATAAATTAAGGCTTTAATATGTTAGTTTATCATAAAATTTAAAACAATTTAATGTGGTTAGTTAATTAAAGAAGCAAATAAACTATCCTTATCTTTGTATTGAAAAAGAAAAGGTTTAATGAAATTCAACATAAAAAATAGCTTTATAAATCAACTTCCTGCAGATTCTAAAACAGAAAACAGTCGCAGACAAGTAAATGAAGCGTGTTATAGCTTTGTTTCACCTAAAAAAACATCTCATCCAAAGCTAATTCATGTATCTCCAGAAGTATTAGAAATCTTAGGTTTAACTGCCGAAGACGCAAATACTGAAGAGTTTCTAAACATTTTTACAGGAAATAAAATTCTTGAAAATACCAAACCTTACGCCATGTGTTATGGTGGACACCAATTTGGACATTGGGCAGGACAATTAGGCGATGGTAGAGCAATAAATTTATTTGAAGTTGAACACAATAACACTAACTGGAAATTACAACTAAAAGGTGCTGGAGAAACACCTTATTCTAGAAGTGCTGATGGATTGGCTGTTCTAAGAAGCTCTATCCGCGAGTATCTATGTAGTGAAGCAATGCACCATTTAGGCATACCAACAACCCGCGCTTTAAGTTTAGCGCTTACTGGCGACCAAGTGTTGCGTGATAAATTATATGACGGCAATCCAGAATATGAAAAAGGTGCAATTGTTTGTCGTGTTTCTCAAAGCTTTTTACGTTTTGGAAATTTTGAAATATTCTCAGCAAGACAAGACTTTAAAACCTTAAAAATGCTTGTAGATTATACCATTAATACACATTATTCTTTCTTAGGAAAACCGAGTAAAGACGTTTATTTAAAGTTTTTTAATGAAGTGGCAAATCGAAGTCTTGATATGGTCATCCATTGGCAACGCGTTGGTTTTGTTCATGGTGTAATGAACACCGATAACATGTCCATTTTAGGTCAAACTATAGATTATGGTCCTTACGGTTGGCTAGAAGGTTACGAGCCTGGTTGGACACCAAATACCACAGATGCACAACACAAACGTTACCGTTATGGCGCACAAGTAGATGTTGTACATTGGAATTTATTTCAACTTGCTAATGCTTTATATCCTTTAGTAAATGAAGCTGAAGGGTTTGAGGCTATTTTAGGCAACTTCGGAGAACAAAAAATAGTACGTTATAAAGCTATGATGCGTTCTAAACTAGGATTACAATTGAAAGATGAAAAAGACTCCTTTTTGATACAAGAGTTAGAAGATTGTTTACAACTTACTGAAACTGATTTTACCATCTTTTTTAGGTTATTAGCAGATTTTGAAAATGAAAAACATTCGGAAGGATTTCTATTAATTTCTGAAGCATTTTATACACCAAAAACAATTACAGAAGACATTAAAACACGATGGAACTTATGGTTTTTATCCTATGCTGAACGATTAAAGCGTGAGACAATTTCCGCGAAAGCGAGAAAAGAATACATGAACAGTATTAACCCAAAATACGTTTTAAGAAATTATATGGCACAACTAGCAATTGATGATGCTAATAAAGGTGATTATAACTTAATCCACGAGTTATTCAATCTTCTAAAACAACCTTATACAGAGCAGCCAGAACATGAAAAATGGTTTGCAAAACGACCTGAATGGGCAAGACATAAAGTAGGTTGTTCTATGCTATCTTGTAGCTCTTAAAATTAGTATCTTTGCATAAAAGAAATTAGCAATGTCTACAGAGAAAAAACCTGATAATGTAGTGTTTAATACTGACACAAATTCTTATGATGCTGCATTAAAACCTTATGCAACCAATGTTGGCGCGCCAGCTATTGTTGTAAAAGAAAATATTACTTGGAAGAATAAAAACATACATAAAGCCAATAAACAAATAAAGGCTAAATATTTAGAGCTTAAAGCAGAATATGATAGAATGATGGAAGAGCTTGAGTATAATAACCTTGTGTATAATGCTAAATTTAATTTCGAGCCTATTTTAGGTGAAGTTTATCACTTGTACAGAGATAAAAACAACTTACCGTTTTTATCTATCATAGCTCCTTCGGAATGTAATTTTGATTTTGTAGGTAGTTTTTATCTTAATTCTGAACACATGTGGAAAAAAGTAGAAAATGATCAATAAAAAAAGTCCTAAGTAAAACGCTTAGGACTTTTTTATTCTGTTTTAGTAATACAACTAGTTTCCTTTTTTATAATCTTCTAAAAACTTAGCTAAACCACTATCTGTTAAAGGATGTTTTAGTAAACCTTCAATAGAACTTAATGGTCCTGTCATTACATCTGCACCAATCTTAGCACAATCTATAACGTGCATTGTGTGACGTACAGAAGCTGCTAAAATTTCAGTATCAAAATTGTAGTTATCAAAGATGTGTCTAATTTCTGCAATTAGGTTTAATCCATCTGTAGAAATATCATCTAAACGACCAATAAACGGACTTACATAAGTCGCTCCTGCTTTTGCTGCTAATAAAGCTTGACCTGGAGAGAAAACTAATGTTACATTAGTTTTAATTCCTTTATCACTAAAATATTTACAAGCTTTTACACCATCTTTAATCATTGGTAATTTGATAACAATTTGGTCATGTAATTCGGCTAAAGCTTCACCTTCTTTTACCATACCTTCAAAGTCTGTAGATATCACTTCTGCACTTACATCTCCATCTACAATATTACAAATATCTACATAGTGTTTTAAGATATTATCATGACCTGTAATACCTTCTTTAGCCATTAAAGATGGGTTTGTAGTAACACCATCAAGAATACCCATATCTTGCGCTTCTCTAATTTGGTCTAAATTGGCAGTATCAATAAAAAATTTCATTTTAAATAGTATTTATTAGTTGTGTATAATTTGTGCTTACGAAAGTACAATTTTAATACATGTTGATTAAAATTTAATATTAAATAATATTAACATTTTATCTTCTTAAAGCTTGTAGTGGTTTAAAAGCAATTTTTCGTACATTTTATCTGGAAGTAAAAACTTTAATACAATAGAAAACTTCTGCATAAAAGCACCAACTTTATAATGTATTTTGGGATTTTTAGTATTAATTACTTCATGTACTTTTTTGGCAACTGCAATTGGTGATCCACTACTACTTACATCTTCATCTATGTCTTTTAATACATTTGGGTATTTTGTATATGGCGAGTCTTTTAATACTGGTGCATGATAACGTCCTGCAGCAATATTAGTTGCAAAATCTCCTGGAGCAATGTTTGTAAATTTGATTCCAAAGTCTTTAGTTTCCATTCTAAATGCTTCGGTTAAAATCTCTAAAGCACCTTTACTTGCACTGTAAATTCCTCTGTAAGGTAATCCCATATAGCCAGCAATAGATGTAATATTAATAACCAAACCAGATTGCTGCTTTCGCATTTGTGGCAATACCGCTTTTATTACATTAATTGGTCCAAAAAAGTTAGTATTAAAGTTATGCTGTATTTGTTCTGCAGGTATTTCTTCAATAGCTCCAGTAATACCTACTCCTGCATTATTAACTAAAACATCCAACCTACCTTCGGCGTCAATAACGGTTTGTACAGCTTTTTTAATAGTTGCTGTATTATTAACATCTAAAGCAACCAAATTAAAATTACTATTAGTATAATTTTTAGGGTTACGACTGGTACCATAAACAATGTACCCTTTTTGGGTTAAAAAATCACCTATAGATTTACCAATTCCTGAAGATCCTCCTGTAATTAATATAACTTTAGACATTGTAGAAAAATAAGTTTTGAATTTTGAAATAAAAGTAAAGCGAATTTAAAAAATCTTAACTCTAAAACGTTAAGTTTTGGGTACAAAAAAAGGCAAGCTACCTACATCACACCGCTACGACCGCGTACCTTTGCTTCGTTCCCGACCTGGAGGATTCAGCAGGAGCTGGTTGTGTAGGACTTGCCGGCTGCAAAGATACACACTTTTAATTTTTTCACAATGATTTTTTATAATGAATTTTAATAAATAACTTGCTGAATAATTTCTTTTTAAAATGAATACACTTAAACAGCTTACAATCATAATTTTAACCGTTTTATTAACGGCTTGTGGTGAAGACGTAGAAACCCTAAAAAAGAGTTTATCTATAAAAACTAATACAGAAAACAGCACAATTAGCATTGATAAAACGCTAGAAGTCGCTCTTATTAATCCGAAAAATATTGAAATTTCTTCGGTAGAATTTTCTTTAGATGGTAAACCAATTTCTAAAAATCAACCACTATCAGATTTTAAATTAGGTGAACATACCATTACAGCAACTGTAAATTTTGATGGTGAAACTGTTGAAGTAACCGAAGTTATTTCCATATTAAATGATAAAAATCCTAAATTTTATAAAGTTGAAATATTAAACACCTATCCACATGATAAAACATCTTTTACACAAGGATTAGAGTTTAGTAACGGTGTACTTTACGAAAGTACAGGACAACGTGGTGAGTCTAAGATTAGAAAAATTGACTATAAAACTGGTGATGTTTTACAAGAAATAAGTATTCCTGATGCTTTTTTTGGAGAAGGTTTAACTATTTTAAATAATAAAGTTTACCATTTAACTTGGATGGCAAAAAAAGGATTTACCTATAATGCAGAAACTTTAGAAAAAACAGGAAGTTTTAATTACGGTAAAAGTAAAGAAGGTTGGGGATTTTGTAATGACGGTAAACAGCTTTACAAAAGCGATGGTACAAGTTTGATTTGGACTATAAACCCTGAAACCTTAGTAGAGACCGACCATATACAAGTTTGTACTGTTAAAGGAAAAATTGGTCGTTTAAATGAAATAGAATGGGCAAATAATAAAATATATGCAAATATTTGGCAACGTAAAGGTATTGCAGTAATTAATCCAAAAAATGGCGCTGTAGATGCTGTAATAGACTGCAAAATATTAACAGATCAAATAGACAATTTTTCTTTAGACGAAAATACGCTTAATGGTATAGCCTACAACCCAGAAACCAAAACTTTTTTCTTAACAGGAAAGCGTTGGGACAAGTTATTTGAGGTAAAAATCATCCAGTAAAACACTGTTAAACATTTAAAAACAAATCGTTAAAGTTTTATAATTTTTAAAATGGGCTAAGCAATAATTCTATTTTTGATGGACTAACTAACCTAAAGTCTATTGAGGTATTTTTCTTTTATATTAACGCTCTTTACTTGTTTTTTTGCTAATGCTCAACAAGTAAATGGAATAGTTTACGACTCTATTGCTGCAATAGAAAATATTAAGATTGTAAACCTCAATACAAAAAAGTTTACGGTTTCTAATAAAAAAGGACATTTTACTATCCCAGCAAAAGTTAATGACACATTACATTTTAGTTCTATCTTTTATCATGAACAAACTTTAGTCGTTAATGCTTCACATACAGACGATACATTTGTAATCGAATTAAAAAAAATTAATAACGAATTAGAAGAAGTTATTTTAAGAGAAAAACACATGCCTAAATTAGCAACTATAGAAGAGGTAGAAACTAATTTACATAATCAAATATTAGAAGACATAAAAAATAATCCGCATTTATATGGAAATTTAAATGATGGTGGTATAGATTTTATTCAAGTCTTTAATATGATTGGTAAACTTTTTAAAAATAAAAACAAACAACAACCTATACAATATGCTACTTACGAAGAGTT
>Ga0256829_1001380_pt1 | contig 20163 bp, 21 predicted proteins | sample 131447metaG_FD_185979 | JGI IMG/M metagenome (GOLD analysis project Ga0256829, IMG submission 185979) | Hydrothermal vent microbial communities from Lau Basin, Pacific Ocean - 131-447 | ecosystem: Environmental > Aquatic > Marine > Hydrothermal vents | place: Pacific Ocean: Lau Basin | collected...
TCAACTCCATGGAATACCAGATTGGATCGCCCCAGCCGGGGCATGCCCCGGCTGGGGCTCTCAGCGCAATCTCCATCTAAATTTCCAGACGTCAGGTTACAGTACCGGAAATCCTCAATGCCCATGATCGCGGTGTGCTGATCAGATCAAAATCCGGGTTTTATCTGGCCATCCCGACCGAGGCGGCCGGCAAGGGGCGTGGGGGTGCGAGGTTGACGCCCGGCGAATGGGAGCAGCGGCGCGGGATGCGGTTGCGGTTTATCTATCGCCGCAATGGGCCGAGTTTATTGGTGGCCGAAAAGGCGCGGATCAATACACGCGGCACCGCGGTGGCCTCGCGCTCCAAAACCGGACGTGGGCAGGTTTCTGCGCCGATTTTCATTCTGGTGCCGCAGGTAAAACTGCGCAAGCGGCTCGATTTGGCACGGGATGCGGAAAGGGTCGCGGGGTCCGTGTCGGGGTTGATTGTGGAAAAGTGGAGAGCAGGAACATGAGGAAAAGATTGTATATAATCGGCCTTCTGCCACAAAGGTGAAGAAACCTCTGCGTGTTCGGCCTACATCGGGAACACCGCAATACTTGAATTCACTGTCCAAATGGCCTGTGCGGTTTTCTGGCCCCGTTAATTCAGGTCGATTGCTGCTTTCTTCGGCGTACACTAATCAACAGCCCCACCGTCAAGGCAACAAGCGCCAGGATGCTGATCACATTCAGGCGTTCGCCCAAGATCAACACCCCCAAAATGGCGCCCCCACCCGGCACTGCTGCAAGGATGAATGAGGTGCTCCCATTCCCAATCGTCCGCGACGCATGGGCAACGAAAAGCAGCCCAATAAGATTTGGTACAAAACCCTGATAGATTGCCTGTAGTAAAAGTGGGCCCATAGACGCATCTGCAAGGCCAGAGGGCAGCCAAAGCGCCCAGACCGGCAGATAGAGCACCGCATTAACGACCGTCCCGCAAAAGATGATCTGCATCGCGCCGAGATGCCAGCGCTCCGACAAGATGACATAAGACGAGAAAAAGAGCGCACCAATCACAAAGAGCAGATCGCCGACCCATGCGCCCTGAACGCTGGCAACACTGGTGTCCCATGCCAGCCCTACCGCAGAAACAAGGATCAGTGCAGCACCCAGAACCTGTTGAAGGCCCGGGCGTGTGCGGAACAGGAATACCCCGAAAAGAACACTGATGAGGGGTAGCAACCCGTTCATGAACACACCGCCGTGGGCGGCGGGCGCATAACGAAACCCGGAAAAGACGATAAGAATATAGACCGGCCCCAATATGAACGAAAGCACGGCGATCTGGTTTAGTCGTAGTCCCCGCCAAGGCTTGTAGTAAAGGCAGAGCGGCAACGCCACCAGCGAGGCCAAGCCATAGCGCATTGCCGCCAGATCATAAATCGTCAGCCCACTTTGATTGGCAACCCGGCTTACAATCAGCCAGAATGACCAAACAAAGACAATGAACCATGCCGCAGCGTAGCCTGTGAAATGGGAAGGGGAGTTGGTGGGCATGTGCGCTGCGCTCAACCTCTAAAAGTAAGGGGAAACTTCCGAAATTCAGCAGTAGGATCTGACACACGTAGAGGCAAGAGATTGCTCGCAAAAAAAGCATGCATTGGTTTTGGCTTATATCCAAATGCGAGGCATTTTTATTCTGTGGTAGGTACGCATTTTAACTCCAGGGTGCGCGCTGTGAACTGCGAATTTGCCGGTCGTGTTCCCCACCCACCCGGAATAAATTCTACGCAGAGCATCGAGTGCGACATGAACGACCCAAGATCAGGGAATTTACAACCAAGTCGAAGCGTTAATTCCCTGATCGAAACCCGACCCAAACATCAGAGGACAGATGCCCACACCCCGAGAAACCATCCTGCAGGCCCTGCTTGCGGCGCTGCAAACCGTGCCCAATGCAAACGTGCTGCGCGAAGAGGTGCTGCCAGAACGTGTGCCGACCGGCGGCCTCATAATCCTGCGCGATGGCGACCCCGGCTCCCCAGAAGTCCTGATCTCGCCGCTCAGCTATGCTTACGATCATCGGGCCGAGATCGAAGTCATTGTGCAGCGGAAGACATCGTCTGCGCGTTCCGCAGGGTTCGACACCCTCGTGCAAGCGATCGGAACCGTGATCTCCACCAACCGCACCCTCGGCGGTCTCTGCGATTGGGTCGAGGCCGCGGCCCCCAAGCCGGTTGATCTGCCGGTTGAGGGCGGCGAGGCGCTGAAAGCAGCCATCATCGAGATCACGCTGATTTACACGACAGCCGACCCACTCGGCTAATTTCACCCCAAAATACCCAAATAAAGGACCATCATCATGGCACGCGCACAAGGCGCGCGGTCGCAATTGGCGGCTGCGTTCGAGACTACCTATGGCACCGCCCCGACCACAGGGTTCATGAAAATACCGTTTGCCAGTGCCTCGCTGGGGGCGGAACAGCCGCTGCTAACCTCTGAACTGCTGGGCTATGGCCGCGATCCGCTCGCGCCGATCAAGGACGCGGTGACGGCGGATGGCGATATCAAGGTGCCGATCGATGCCGAGGCCTTCGGGTTCTGGTTAAAAGCTGCGTTTGGTGCGCCGACCACGACCGGCACCACCAACAAAACGCATACGTTCAAATCGGGGAACTGGAACCTGCCGAGCCTGGCAATCGAGGTTGGCATGCCGGAAATCCCCCGTTTTGCCATGTATACTGGTTGCGTTCTGGATCAGATATCCTGGCAGATGCAGCGCTCGGGGCTGTTGACGGCAGACGCCAAGCTGATCGCCCAGGGCGAGAATGTGGTGACGTCCACAGCGGCGGGAACACCGACGGCCTACGGCCTGCAGCGGTTCGGCCATTTCAACGGCGCGATCAAACGTGGCGGTGTCGCGCTCGGCAATATTGTCTCGGCCGATATTACCTATGCCAACAACCTTGACCGGATCGAAACCATCCGCGCAGACGGGCGTATCGATGGCGCCGATCCCTCCATTGCCGCCCTTACCGGCAAGATCGACGTGCGCTTTGCCGATACCACGCTGATGGATCAGGCGCTGAACGGGACCGCATCGGCGCTGGAGTTCTCTTATACCATCTCGTCGACCGTTAGCCTGACAATCACGGCGCATGCGGTTTACCTGCCGCGACCTCGCGCTGAAATCCAAGGGCCACAAGGCATTCAGGTCAGTTTTGACTGGCAGGCAGCTTACGATTCCACGGCGGGGCAGATGTGCACCGTTGTTCTCAAAAATACCGTCGGGAGTTACTGATCATGCTGAAACTTGATCTTTCAAACAAACCTGCCTGGCTCGATCTCGGCCATGGTGTCCGCGTCCTGCTCGGTCCGCTGACCACCGCCATGATGGTCGCAGCCAGAAATGACCCCGCCATTATGGCGCTTCCAGAGGACACGCCAGACGAGGAAAGCGCGCTCGCTTTTGCCAAGGCGCTGGCCCGAAATGCGATGCTTGATTGGGAGGGCGTTGGGGATGTTGACGGCCACAACATCCCTGTCAGCCCCGAGGCGATTGATGCCCTGCTGGATGTCTGGCCGTTGTTTGAGGCCTTCCAGACCGACTACGTCGCCAAAGGTCTGGTGCTGGATCAGGAAAAAAACGTCTCTGCGCCCTTGCCGACTGGATCTTCGGCGGGGGTGGGGAATATTGCCAAGCGTGCGCGCAAACCTGCGAAACCTGCCCGCAAAAGCTGAACGCGCCACTGACCCTTGAAGGGGTGCAGGTGTGGGATCTGGTCGGCCGCCTTGGCGGGCAGATGCGCGTGGCACCGTCGGGCGGCATTGTCGGCTGGGATATGTCAGCAGCCCTGGCGATGGCCTCGGCGCTCGGGATTAGCACGCTCGCAGTCGCAGAACTCTTGCCGCCGATCGAGGCGGTGATGGTCAAAAAACTCTTTGAGAAGATGGAACAGGATCATGGTTGAAAAACGCGTCTCCGTGCGCCTTGCGGCAGTGGGCGGCAAACAGGTGCGCGCAGAGCTGACCGGCATTGGCGACGCTGGCAAAAAAGGTTTTGGTAAGGCCTCGCGCGAGATGGAGATCGCCAACGCGCGCCTTGCGAAGTTCGCGCGCCGGGCCAAGATCGCGGTCGGCGTCATGGTTGCCGCTGCCGCTGCGGCCGGGATCGCCATGGTGCGCTCGAGTCTTCAAACGATCGACGAGCAGGCCAAGCTGGCGGCGTCCTTGCGCACCACCACGGCCAGCATGCAGGTCTTGGCTCGGGCCGCTGATCTGGCTGGCGTGTCCCAGGGCGAGGTCTCGCAAGCCACCATCATGATGACCAAAAGCCTCAGCCAGGCGGCGGCAGGCTCGGGTCCAGCGGTCAAAGCCCTACAACAGTTGCACCTGTCGGCGGCTGATCTCGCCAAGCTGCCGATCGATCAGAAGATGATCCAGATTCAGGATGCGATTGCGAAGTTCATCCCGACGGCACAGCAGGCGGCAGTGGCATCAACGATTTTCGGGGCGCGCGCGGGGTTGATCTTCACCCGCATCGATAGTGCCACCTTGCACCAAGCCACCAAGGACGTGCAGGATTTTGGGGTGGCGGTGTCCGAGAAAGACGCGGCGCAGATCCAGCGAACCAATGATGCGCTCTCGCGCATGGGCCTCTTGTGGAAAGGCATCGCCAACCAACTTGCCGTCGCCGTTGCACCAGCGCTTGAGGCCATGGCAGATGCGTTCGCGGCGTTTGGCAAGGTGACGGGGCCGCTTGGGCGCGCCATAAAAACCCTATTCAACCATCTCGGTGAAATCGTCAGCATTGCGGCGACGTTTGCGGCCGTGCTCGGCGGCAAGCTGGTGATCTCACTGGCCAGTGCCGTGCTCGGCATTCGCGGGGTATCTCTATCGCTGGCAGTTTTGCGCGGAGCCCTCATTCGCACCGGCATCGGCGCGCTGATTGTCGGGGCGGGCGAGTTGCTCTATTGGTTCGGTCGTCTTGTGAAGGGTGCTGGCGGGTTTGGCGCGGCGATGGGCCTTCTTAAAAACGTTGCGGTGGAAGCCTGGGGCCGGATCAAGCTCGGTGGTAAATCTCTTGGCCTTGCGCTGGCGACGGTTTGGACAACGGTTGAGACCGGCTGGCTGAGAATGCTGGCGTCGATCCAGAAGAGATGGGCCGATTTTCTGCACAAGGTTGCCAGTGGCATGCGCGGTGTGCCGGGAATGGATGCGCTGGCTCTCAAGCTGGGCGGGGCGGCCATCATGGCTGGCTCGGCTTACTATGAAATGGCGGCGGCGGTAGATGCGGCACGAAGCAAGGCCGATGGGCTGGCTGTTGCTGCCGTGACTGCCGCCAATGCGGCTAAGGCTCCGCTCCAATCAATTAAGGCCCTAAGCGATGCGGTGAAAACCGCAGGTGAGGATGCCAAAGTTGCCACATCAGATGCGGGAGATGCTGCGGGCACTGTCGCCACAACAATCGCCAAGGCAGGCGGGGCGGCAAAGAAAGCGGCGGATATTGCAAAATCCGCTTGGGCGAGTGCTGCCACCTCGCTGAAGGACTACGCCGTCAAAGCCGCCGATATGGGCAAGGGGCTGGGGGATAGCCTGACCGGTGCTTTTTCAAATGCGGAAAGCGCCATTGGTGAATTCGTTAAAACCGGCAAGTTGGATTTTCGCTCGATGATCACCTCGATGCTGGCGGACATGGCCAAGCTGTCGGCGCGCAAGTTCATTCTCGGCCCGCTGGCTAATGTTCTGTCTGGGGCGCTCGGTAAAATGGGCGGCATCTTTGCGCCTGTGCATCATGCTGGCGGCATGGTTGGCGGTATGGCACCACAACGGTTGGTGCCTGCCATGGCCTTTGCTGGCGCGCCCCGAATGCATGGTGGAGGTTGGGCTGGATTACGTCCAAGCGAGGTGCCCGCGATCCTGCAAAGAGGCGAGCGGGTGTTGTCCCGCCGCGAGGTGGCTGCCGGCGCAACCGGCTCTCAAAACATCACCATCAACATCCAGACCCGAGATGCCGAGAGCTTCCGCCAATCCCGCACCCAGGTGGCGGCCGACATTGCCCGCGCGGTGGCCATGGGTCGGAGGGGGATGTAAAAAAGTGGCTTTTCACGAAATTCGCTTTCCCGACAATATTAGCCGTGGCGCACGCGGTGGTCCCGAGCGGCGCACCCAGATTGTCGAATTGTCGTCCGGTGACGAGGAACGCAACGCCAGCTGGGCCAATTCGCGGCGGCGCTATGATGCAGCCTATGGTGTGCGCCGGGCCGATGATCTGGCGGCCGTGGTAGCCTTTTTTGAGGCCCGCAACGGGCGGCTCTACGGGTTTCGCTGGAGGGATTGGGGCGACTATAAATCCTGCCTTCCGTCGGGCACGCCTGCCGCAACCGATCAGAACATCGGGACCGGTGACGGGGCTACGACGGCCTTTCAACTGGTGAAAACTTATGCCTCCGGCGCGCAAATATGGTCCCGCACCATCACCAAGCCGGTCTCCGGCACCGTGGTGGTGGCAATCGGTGGCATTGTTCAAACGTCAGGTTGGTCGATTGATATCGCCACCGGCCTCATTACCTTCACCACCGCTCCGGTCAATGGCGCTGCTATTACGGCGGGGTTCGAGTTTGACGTTCCGGTGCGGTTCGACACCGACCGTCTCGATGTCACCCATGATATCGAGCGGCTCGGCTCCATCACCTCCATTCCATTGATTGAGGTTCGCCGATGAAAACTTTGCCCACTGGCCTGCAAACCCATCTCGATTCTGGCACCACCACACTGGCCTGGTGCTGGCTTCTGACCCGCAATGATGGTGCGGTGTTTGGGTTCACCGATCACGATTTGGCGCTCACCTTTGATGGCACCACCTTCACCCCCGAAAGCGGTTTTGCTGCCTCTGAAATCCGCTCTGGTTCAGACCTCGCGGTTGACAGCCAGGATGCGGTCGGGGTGCTGACCGCCACCACCATTACCGAGACCGATATTCTTGACGGCCGCTGGGATAATGCGGCCGTGGAAATCTGGCGCGTGAACTGGCAGGACGTGTCGCAGCGCGTGATGATGCGCCGAGGTGCCATTGGGCAGGTTCGTCGCGGGCGGCTGCATTTTGTCGCCGAGATGCGCTCGCTGGCGCATGTTCTCGGCCAAACCGTCGGGCGGACGTTTCAGGCGAGTTGCGATGCGGCTTTGGGGGATGTCCGCTGTGGTGTTAATCTCGCGGATCCGGCGTTTAAAGACAGCGGCACAGTGGCAACCGCTGTCGGCGATCGCGCCTTCACAACCTCGGATCTGACTTCATTCGCTGATGGCTGGTTTGAGTTCGGAGTGGTGACCTGGACCAGCGGTGGCAATGCCGGGCGTTCCGCGGAGGTACTGACACATGCGCTTGCAGGGGCAATCGCGACGGTCAGCCTTTTGGAGCAACCGGTGCGTCCCATTCTCGTAACAGATGCGTTCTCCATTACGGCGGGATGCGACAAAACCTTCGCGAACTGCAAAGCCAAGTTTATCAATGCAGTCAATTTCCGTGGATTTCCGCATATTCCCGGGCAAGATACCATCATCCGCTACGCAGCAAAGGGCGGTGCCAATGCGGGGGCCGTTTTATGACATCCCTCGTCATCAAAGCCGCCCGCCGCTGGATCGGTACGCCATACCACGACCAAGCCTCAGTCCGCGGAGCGGGCTGTGATTGCCTTGGTCTCATTCGCGGCGTCTGGCGCGAGGTGGTCGGCCCTGAGCCGATGCCCGTGCCTCCCTATTCCCGCGACTGGGGCGAAACTGGTCCCGTCGAGGTGTTGGCCGAAGCTGCGCGGGCGGCGATGATTGTACTGCCGATTGAAGACGCCCGCACTGGCGATGTAATCCTGTTTCGTATGCGCGCGGGGGCGATAGCCAAGCACTGCGGCATTCTTTCTGATGCGCACCATTTTATCCACGCCTATGAACGTACCGGTGTGATCGAGGAAATCCTCACCCCGGCGTGGCAGCGGCGTATTGCCTTTGCCTTCCGCTTTCCCACCACCAACCGAAAGCCCTGATTCATGGCCTCAATCCTACTGGCTTCTGCTGGCTCCGCCCTTGGCGGGGCCATTGGCGGGAGCGTGCTTGGCGTGTCTGCTGCTGCCATTGGCGGTGCGGTCGGGCAGATCGCGGGCTCCATGGTGGATTCTTGGATCGTGTCGTCGCTGGCTCCTGCCCAGCGGATCGAGGGCCAGCGGCTCCAGAACCTCACTGTCACCACATCAACCGAAGGGGCCATCATTCCCCGCGTTTATGGCCGGATGCGGCTCGGCGGCAATATCATATGGGCGACGGATTTCACCGAGACCGTCAATACCACCAGCCAGGGAGGTAAAGGCGGCGGCCCGAAGGTCACGACGACATCATACCTCTATACCGCTTCATTCGCGGTCGCGCTGGCCGAGGGTTCGATCTCCGGCATTGGCCGCGTTTGGGCCGATGGCAAGCCGCTCGATCTGACCAATGTGACCTGGCGAATTCACAAGGGCGACGAGGCGCAGATCCCGGACCCGTTCATTATCGCCAAAATGGGCGCGGACAATGCGCCCGCCTATCGCGGCACCGCATATGTGATGTTCGAGGAATTGCCGCTGGAGGTTTTCGGCAATCGCATCCCGCAGTTGTCCTTCGAGGTGTTCCGACCTGTTGATGCGCCGGACACAGCTGAAGGGTTGATCAAGGCCGTGACCATGATCCCCGCCACCGGCGAGTTTCAATATGGCACGACACCGGTCTCGCGCGGAACTGGCGGCAATAGCGCCTCCGAGAATGTGCATACGACCAACGGCGTGCCCGACATTATCGCATCGCTCGATCAACTGCAGGCGGCCGCCCCGCATATTGAAAGTGTCAGCCTTGTGGTTAGCTGGTTTGGCCTTGATCTGCGTGCGGGCAATTGCACCATCATGCCCGGCATCGAGAACACAACCAAGCAGACAACGCCTGTTTCTTGGGCCGTCAATGGGTTGAACCGAGCTTCGGCCCACCAGATCAGTTCGGACACCAATGGCAAACTCGCCTATGGCGGCACACCCTCGGATACGACCATCGTCGAGGCAATCAAAGAGATCAAAGCGCGGGGCCTGCGGGTCACATTCTATCCCTTCCTGCTGATGGACATTCCGGCTGGAAATGCGCTGCCCAACCCGTATTCCGATAATGCCGCCACACCAAGCCAAGATAAATACCCCTGGCGCGGCCGTATTACCTGCTCGCCAGCGGCAGGGTTTGTTGGCACGGTCGACAAGACCACCGCCGCCACCACGCAGGTTTCGGCTTTTTTCGGAACAGCGGGACCGTCCGACTTCTCTGTGGTCGGCGAAACGGTCTCATGGATCGGTGGCGCGGATTGGGGCTATCGCCGCTTTATCCTGCATTATGCCCATCTCTGCGCGGCGGCCGGCGGGGTCGATGCCTTCCTTCTTGGCTCGGAACTGAAGGGGCTAACAACGGTTCGAGATGGGGCGACTGGCTATCCGGCCGTTGCGGCGCTCAAAACCCTCGCCACCGATGTCGCCAACCTCGTAACCGTCTCGACCGGCACGGCCGATCTGCAGGTCGATTTCTCAAGCCTGCACCTCGTGACCTATCCCGGCGACGATCCAAACGGGGTCATAAGCAGTCCGGCACCTCAATGGGAATGCTGGACCTCGCCGCTGCCGACCGTGACGACGGGCAGTATCGACACGGGCCCCGTTTCAGGGCGTCTGCTTTATCACGCGATTGATGTGACGGCCGTAGGCATCTCGGTCGCCGATATTGATGCAGGCAACGCCACGCTCAACGTTTCCGCCGACCAAAGCTGGCAATGGGGTGGTGCGCGCCTGCGCATTCGTGCTTACGGCCTGCCGGATGCCGGTGGCGCGCCGGACACAAATTTTCCGCATCCTTTTGCACCCCTCATTCTGGATGTGCAATCAGACACCAGTGTTGCCATCCCAAGCAATACGACATCGGGCACCGGTACTCTCCCCGCTGGCACCCGCTGGATCCAGTTTCAGATCATCATCACCGACGGCATTCTGGCCTCGAATTTCTCGTTTCAGCTGACAACATCCAACGCCATGGTGACCTCGGGGCGGGCCAGTTACGCCGCTGATTGGTCGGAGTATTTCGGGCACCACCCGCAGGATGGCTCGGGCGATGTGTTTTTCCACCTCGATCCATTGTGGGCCTCAAACGACATCCATTTCATCGGCATCGACAATTACCTGCCGCTGTCTGATTGGCGCGATGGCTCTGATCATCTCGACGCGCAGGCGGGTTGGCCTGGCATTCATGATATTGGGTATTTGCAAGCGGGCATCGAAGGCGGCGAGCAGTTTGACTGGTTTTATGCCAGCGATGCCGACCGCACAGCACAAGTGCGCACGCCAATTGTGGATAGCGGTGGCGGCAGCCTTTTACCGGCAACCATTGCGCGCTCGTTTTTGGAAACCTCCGGCGCAACCATCACCAACACGGCTTTTGGCGGCACGGGCACACGCAATAACCCCGCGGCCTTTTCTGCGGTGGTGCCACTGCCAGCGGTGCCGAGCGACGGCGTGCTGTTTGAACGCGGCGGCAGTTCTTATGGCATGCTGCTCTGCGTGCGCGCAGGCGGCACCGTGTTTCGTTATCGCGCAGGCATGGGCAACGTTACGGCTCCAAACGGAGATGCGGCGTTTCTCGATATCCCCGTTTCTTCGCTGCCGTTTGACGGTCAAATGCACGAGCTGATCTGGGATGTTACGCTGAACCCCAGCCTGATCCGCCTCTGGGTCGACGGTGCTCTGATCGGAAGCGCCAGCACAACGGACGGAACCATGTCGGCTTGGGCCTATAGCGGCAGCGGGTGTTATGGCGCGAGCGGTGCCGGCATCACCAATATCACCGGTGAGCCGACTACTGGCTGGCCTGTCGCCTGCCCGAACCCTCTCAATATGTACGACGTGGCCATCGTGCCGCCTGCAGGTATCGGCAAGGATTGGGTGTTTCGCCCGAAAGATATCCGCTCATGGTGGTTAAGCCCGCATTATGATCGCCCGGGTGGCGTGGAAAGTGCGGCACCGACGGCATGGACCCCACAAAGCAAGCCGATCCGCTTCACCGAGCTTGGGTGCCCCGCCGTCGATCGCGGCCCGAACCAGCCGAATGTGTTTTATGATCCGAAGTCATCCGAGAGCGCGGTGCCGTACTTTTCCCGCGGTTGGCAGGATGAGGCGATCCAACGCCAGTACCTGCGCGCCATGCTCGGCTATTGGGGCGACAGTACAAAGAACCCGGCCAGCACGGGCTATTCCGGCACAATGATCGACATGAGCAATGCCGCCATCTGGACCTGGGATGCGCGGCCCTATCCTGATTTTCCTGCACGGGCAGACGTTTGGGCTGATGCACCGAACTGGCGGTTGGGCCATTGGCTGAACGGAAGATTGGGCGCTGTAGGGCTGGCGGCGCTGGTGAGGGAGTTGTGTGTGCGGGCAGGTCTTTCGGCCACGCTGATCGACACAAGCGACCTTTCGGACATTGTCGCAGGCTACGTCATCACAGCGATGGAAAGCCCGCGCGCCTCGATCTCGACTCTGGCGCGGCATTTTGGCTTTGATGCTGTGGAAAGCGGTGGCGTGATCCGGTTTGTGACCCGAGGGCAGGCAGCGGTGGCGACAATTTCCCCTGACAATATGGTGGCAGCATCCGGTGACGTGATGGAACTGACCCGAGGCCAAGAAACCGAACTTCCCCAAGCCCTCAAATGGCAGATGGTGCGCGCGGATGCAGAATATGACCCGGCCACGGTTGAAGCGCGGCGCGTGACGGTATCCGCCAGCCGCATCGCCTCGGAAAGTTTCCCGCTGGCGGTGCCAATGGAGGAAGCCGACCGGCGGGTGCGCCGCGCCCTGATGGAGGCGTGGGTTGGGCGCGAGACGCTATCCGCCAGCATGCCGCCCTCACAACTGGCGCTCGATCCCGGCGATGTGGTCAGCCTCGCCAATGATGGGCGGATGGTCGATTATCGGGTCACCAAGATCAATGATGCTTTGGCGCGCTCGATCGAGGCGATCCGCACCGACGCCGCTCTTTATGATCTGCCACCGGGGCAATACCGGGCAGCAAAATTACCGACGGCGACCGTTTACGGCCCGCCGAATGTGGCGCTGATGGACCTCCCGCAGTTGCAGGACGCGGTGCTGGCGCATCGGCCTTACGCGGCCGTTTATGCAAACCCGTGGTACGGCACCGCTGCCGTCTGGCGCAGCGCCAGCACGTCGGGATTCACCCTGCTTGATACGATCCCGCAGGCCGCCCACATGGGGGTGCTGGCGGCTGGCCTCCCCGCTGGCCCGATATCCCGCTTTGATCTTGCTAACGTGTTGCTGGTTGATTTGTCCTCCGGCACGCTGACTTCTGTCACCGATTTGGAGCTGTTTGCTGGTGCCAATACGCTGGCAATCGAAAGCGCGCCCGGCGTTTGGGAGATCGTGCAGTTTGGCAACGCAATGCTGGTTGGAACCGGGCGTTACAGCCTGACACGTCTGCTGCGCGGGCAGCGCGGGACCGAGGATGCGATTGGCGCACCGACATTAACTGGGGCAAAGATCGTGCTGCTGGATACGGCATTGCAGCCGCTCTCTATGTCTCTCGGCGATCTCGACATTGCGTGGAACATGCGCATCGGCCCAGCCAATGCCGCACCGTCCGATGCCATCATGCAGGCGCAGAGCTTCACGCCGAACGGTCGGGGGTTGAGGCCGTTTGCACCGGCGCAGGCGCGGATGCGTAAACTGGCAAATGGTGATCTGACGCTGCGCTGGCTGCGGCGCGATCGGGATCTGGCAGCGGATTCTTGGGTGCTGACCGATGTGCCGATGTCGGAGGCGACCGAGGTCTATGATCTGGAAATCCTGAATGGGGCGACCGTTGCGCGCGCCGTTGCCGGCCTGACAACGCCCACCTTCACCTACACCGCGGCCATGCAGATCGCCGATTTTGGAGGCCCCGTGACCACGTTTTCGATCCGCCTTTATCAGATTGGTGCGCTCGGCCGCGGCGTGCCGCTTGTCGAAACCCTCACCCCCAAGGAAAGCTAATGACAACTCCCAACCTTGCCCTGCCGTACCTGGCAGCAGCCCAAGCCCAGAAGCATGTCACCGTCAATGAAGCCCTCGATCACCTCGATGGGGTGGTGCAGTTGTCGGTGATCTCGTCCAGCTTGACCGCGCCGCCCCCAAGTCCTGTCGAGGGTGAGCGCTATATTGTCGCCGCCAGTGCAACCGGCGCGTGGGCCAGTTGGGATGGATCAGTTGCGCATTATTCCGGTGGAGCATGGTTGCGGCTGATCCCGCAAACCGGATGGATTGCCTGGGATCAGGCTGTTGGCGGGATTAAGACATACGATGCCACGACTGGGTGGTCAGCGCTGACCATTAATAAGGGCCCCGTCACCTACAACCCCTTTCAAAATCGCGTTGAAATCCCTCTGGCGAGCGTCTTCCCGACCGTGAAAAGCACACCGGGTGCCGCGGGCACTATCACGGACGATCCAGTTAATGGCCTAACCCTTGCCTCGACTTCCGGCACCGAGATCGCACGGTATATTCGAACAAAAGCACTGTCTGCGAGTTGGGATGTCGTTGAGTTTGCGACCGAAACAGATCACGCGGCCACGACATGGCGCTCAAACGGATTTGTTGTGATGGGGGCGGCTGGTACGTTTGCGACCATCGCCGTTGGCAGCAATGGTACTGGCGCAAGCGTTATCAGGATGCTGAAATGGGATGCGACCGGTCATTATTTGGCAGGGCTGGCCCCGGATGTTGTCTGGGAAGGCTGGTCGGCGTTCTTTCGCCTGATCCACCGTGGAACCAAAATCCTCGTTTATCATTCCTACGATGGACAGGCCTGGGCCTATACAGGGACGATTGATGAGACCTTAGACTTGGGTGGTCCGGCGCTTTTTATTGGGCCCTCGGTCAATAAAACCAACACCACATATGTCACCTATTATGCCGATGCCGACATTGTGCCGCAATTTGCGGGCTTTGTGGGGGCAGGCGGCGGCAATGCTCCCGTTTTGGCGGACACAATCCTCGCCAAAGCTCCGAGCGGGGCTGCCATTGGCGCGCATGTGGTTGAGGAGTTGATCTCCGGCCTGACAGGCGCATCCGCGACCTCAGCCATTGCCATTCCTGATCGGGCCATCGTGCTGGCAGTTTCAGCCCGCACCGTTACCGCGATCTCCGGGGCCGCGTCCTACGATTGCGGCATTGTGGGGACGCCCAACAAGTTCGGAGGCGCGCTCGGCATTGTCGCTGGCAGCACCAACGTCGGGGTTATTGGCCCGCAGGCGTTTTATGCGCCAACGCCGATTGTGCTGACCGCCAATGGTGGCAATTTCATCGGCGGTGAGGTGCGCATCTCGATCCAGTATCTACTGCCAAGCGCTCCGCAATCATGATGAGGACTAGACGATGAAAGACCCGTCCAAAATGGACCTGATCCAATGGCTGGCATCGGACGCCGGTCGTGCGGCCATCGCTGGAGCCGCCGGAGGGTTGGTTCGCTGGGTGACCTTGCGCGACGACTGGCGCGAGGGGCTGACAGGTCTGCTCGTTGGCAGCCTCTGTGCAATTTACCTCGGCCCACTTGCCGAACCACTGCTCGATCCGGTGATTGGCAAGATTGCTCCCGGTGACGGTGCTGCGGGCTTTGCGAGCTTCGTGATTGGTCTCGGCGGCATCAGTATCGCGGGGTTCATTCTCGATATCATCAAGGCGCGGCGTTCCAAAGTTCTGGGAGGCCGAGATGAGAAATGACCTGAAACATGCCGCCAAACGCGAAGCCCGGGTCTGGGCCGTGGCGGTCGTGGTTCTAGGCGTCTGGATGGCAGCCGTCTGGATCGCCTGACAAAATAGGGAAAATGATCATGAAAATCTCGAAACGGGGTCTCCTTGAGATCGCCGAGCACGAAGGTATTGTGCCGGGGCCTTATCTCGACAGCCGCGGCATCTGGACCTGGGGGATTGGTCACACGGCAGCGGCTGGCGCTCCCGATCCCGAAAAGATGGCCCGCGGTATGCCGGATGATGTGGATGCCGCGATAATTGGCGCGCTGAAACAGTTTAGCCGTGATCTTGGCACTTATGAACGCCGCGTCAATCGCGCAATCAAGGTGCCGCTTAAACAGCATCAGTTTGACGCGCTGGTCAGCTTTGATTTCAACACCGGCGGGATATTCAAGGCGCGCCTCACGCAGAGGATCAATGCGAGCGATCCGGGCGCGGCCGACAGCTTCATGGGCTGGCTGAGACCGCCGGAAATCCGGGGGCGGCGCAGCGATGAAATGCGCCTGTTCCAGACCGGTGATTACAAGGCCAATGGTGATGTAATCAAGGTTTGGCGGGTGGATGGGAATGGCCACCTGCGAGGGCTCGATCGTGTGATGTATGGCGACGACCTGTTGGCGGTGATGGGGCAGCGCGCATGATCCGGTTTCTTATGGGAATCATCGGCCGTCCGGCCATACTGGGTTGGGCGTTGGCCGGGGTCATGGCGCTGGTTGGCGGAAGCTACACCCTTGGTCGCTATCAGGGGACCGCTACCGCCAATACCAAACGGGCGGCCGAACAGGCTCGCCTCCAGGTACAGATGATGCGTATGGCCGACATCGCCTCACGCAAAGAAGCCGCGCGTCTGGCCGCTGTCGCCGCAGCCGACAAACTTTTAAGGGAGCTTGAAGATGCAGCACATACGGACCCTCTTGCTGACCGGGTTTCCCTTGGCGCTGACAGCGTGCGCCGCCTCAACCGCCGTTAGCCCACGCCTCAGCCCGCCGCCGTCGTTGCTGGTGCCATGCGCCGCGCCGGTGAGATTGCCGGAGCGGGCGCTGACGCAGGCCGAGGTCGAAACCTTTTGGGGGCGGGATAGAACTGCGTTGCGCCGGTGTGGGGGGAGGCATCAGGGGTTGGTGGATTTTGTGTCTTCACCGCCCAGTTAGCGAATAAGCCAGCAGGCCGACATATTCTTTGACAGCGATGTTTAGGGTTTCGAGGTTCTTGGCGAGATTCCAGCTGATATCATCAGCAAATCGGCCGGAGCGGTAGTCAACTGGGTAGGGAATTACCCCGGTCCAGCCCGCGCGCTGAAAACTGCGCATGGCGCGGGGCATATGAAAAGCAGATGTAACCAACACCCAAGTTTGGCCCGGTTCGGGCCGCAACAGCGCGTAGGTCAGGAGGGCGTTTTCGGTTGTGTTACGCGATTTGCTTTCCAGAATGAGGCGGTTGGCCGGAATTCCCTGTTCCGAGAAAAATTGCTTGGCTACGGTTGCTCCACTGATGCCTTTTTCCAACGCGTCCCTCAAAGAGTCGCTGCCACCAGAGAAAATAAGCTTGGCGTTTGGGAATCGTCGGCCCAACGCCAGTGCGGTGGTGAACCGCTCCCCTGCGTCATTGAGTTGGACCTGATCCCAATATGCTGTTCGACGTGCAAGCACGCCTGCAAACGCAGATGATCCGCGCCGCTGAAATCGCCTCACGCAAAGAAGCCGCGCGTTTGGCCGCTGTCGCCGCGGCCGATAAATTTTCAAAGGAGCTCGAAGATGCAGCCCATAAGGATCGCAATGCTGACCGGATTTCCCTTGGCGCTGACAGCGTGCGCCGCCTCAACCGTCAGTAACCCAGCAATCGGTCCGCCACCGTCGTTGATGGTGCCGTGTGTTGCGCCAGTGAAGCTACCTGAGCGGGCGCTGACGCAGGCCGAGGTCGAAACCTTTTGGGGGCAGGATAGGACTGCGTTGCGAAGGTGCGGAGGGCGTCATGGTGGTTTGATCGATTGGATCGCTGAGTCTCACAGCTGATCACGTTTTGAATGGCGCAGCTATTGCAATCAATCCCGATATGGCTTTTTTTGTGAGGGTGTTCAGAATTCCGTGTCACGGGGTTAGCCTAGATATCCAGCACGTCGTCTAACCTCCCCTCAAAATAGATCGAGAACTGGGACAGTGTCAAATTCCAGTTTTGCAGCGGCATGGTCCAATTTTTGGATGCATTCTGGATACCCATATACAGAAGCTTAAGCAGGCTGTTTTCGTTAGGAAACGCGCCCTTGGTTTTGGTCAGTTTTCGGAACTGTCGGTGCACGGCCTCGATTGCGTTGGTGGTATAATTCACCCGCCGGATGTCGTCTGGATACTTGAAATAGGTCGACAGGTTTGGCCATTTCTTGCGCCAAGATTTCAGGACGATGGGGTATTTTTTGCCCCATTTTTCTTCCAGTTCATCCAACGCCACCTCGGCGGATTCAACCGTTTCGGCTTTATAAACCGGCTTCAGATCGGCCATGAATTCTTTCTGGTTTTTGCTGGCCACATATTTCAGAGAATTGCGGATTTGGTGAATTACACAGAGCTGAACCTCGGTTTTTGGAAGGATCGCATTGATTGCTTCAGGGAACCCCGTCAGCCCGTCCACACAGGCAATGAGGATGTCTTCCAGCCCGCGATTATTCAGGTCCGTTAGCACCGACAGCCAGAAGTTTGCGCCTTCTGTTTCAGACAGATAGAGGCCCAGAATATCCTTCCTGCCCTCAAGATTCAGCCCCAGAACCGTGTACACCGCCTTGCTCGCATAGCGCCCGTCCTGCTTGACCTTGTAGTGGATCGCGTCCAGCCAGATGATCGGATAATGGCTGGCCAGCGGGCGGTTCTGCCACGCCTTGATCTCGGGGATCAGTTTGTCAGTGATCGCGCTGATTGAGGCGTTGGAAACCTCTAGCCCGTAGATTTCTGCGATGTGCCCGGCGATGTCCAAGTAGCTCATCCCCAACCCAAACATCGAGATAATCTTGCGCTCGATCTCGTCGCTCATGTGGGTCTGATGTTTTTTCACGAGGTGCGGTTCAAATGATCCCGCCCTGTCGCGCGGGGTCGCCAGTTCAAAACTGCCAGTGGTCGATTTGATGGTTTTACGGCCGGATCCATTCCTGCGATTGGCAGACTCGGAGCTTTGCAAATGCGCGGCCATTTCAGCCCTCAGGGCGGCCTCCGTCAGTTGCTCTCTTCTCGGTGATTGCTGCACAATCACCTGTCAGGCAATGTATCAGTGGCGTCAGGATGCCATCTTTACCCGTGAGGCCTCGGCCATCTTGCAGCGCGGCCAAAGCCACCTCAAAATCAAATTCTTCTCGCATGTGTCATTCCTTTTCTTCAGTTTACAGAAATGACACGGAATTTCTAACGCTCCCTTTTTTGTCGGAAAACAGCAATCTATTCCTGTGGCCGGTCTCCTGTTACACGTCCGGCATGAAACCCGCCGACGAAAAACGCATTGCGTAATCAGCTCTTCGCTTTCACCCGTTTGCCGCAAAGCCAGTGGGAATCAGCCCGGACCACAAACGCAATCGAACGCCGGAACGAGGAATTTCGCCGCCGCGTCAAGATCCAGTCCGTGTTGCCATGCGCCGAAACCGTACCAATGCTGCTCTGGGCTCTGATGGCCTCGGGCCAGATTATCATGCGAAAGGTCGATGGCTGGGAAACCTTGGCTCAGCCCGTCGCTGACGCAACCCTTGACTAAGCCGCCTGATCGGCGCAAAATTAACCCGCTCGGAGGCGCGTGAAATCAATTTCTACCACTTTTGAGACACAACCGGGGCAATGTTTCGGAAATTTTGTTAAATGCAGCTGCACTAGCCATTAGGTTCAATACATACATGTCTCGAATCCCCAAGATCAGTATATGCATCCCAGCCTACGAAATGCATGGACACGGTGCGACATTTCTGGCCAATTCTTTCGAAATTCTGCGTCAGCAAACCTATACTGATTTTGAAGTTGTTGTTGCCGACCAGTCAAACGACAATTCAGTTGCAGAAACCTGTGCTTCATTCCCCGACCTGTCAATTCGCCACATCTGGACACGCGACCAACCGCGTCAGGGATCAGCCAATACGAATGTCGCAATCGATGCGGCTAAGGGCGAAATTGTTAAAATACTGTTTCAGGACGACTTTCTGAACGGACCCGACGCGCTTGGCGGCATCGTCTTGGCTTTTGACGACAACAACGTCTTGTGGTGCTTGAACGGCTCTGAATGCACTGAGGACGGGCAAGCACTGATTCGGCCTATGATTCCCCAATACCACTCACGGATTCAATTCGGGAAAAACACGGTAAGTTCACCCTCAGTTCTTGCGCTGCGCAGAAAGAATGCACCGCGTTTTGATGAGAATCTGGTCTGGTTAATGGATGTTGACTATTACAAACAATGCGAGCTTCGGTTCGGGCCGCCAACGATCATTCCCGAATTTTTAATCGTAAATCGAATTCATGATGGGCAGGTCAGCGCAACTACCGGCAGCAAACTGAAACGTCAGGAATTGCAGTATATTGCGCGCAAGTACAGCACGTCCCTTGGAATGCTCGACTGGGCGCACTATGCTCGAAGATTAGTCAAATACCTGCGATAATCCAAGATGCCGGGCTTGCAGCAGTGCTGAATTGATGATTGATCAGCGAAGTTGCGGGCGGACATACCCGGCGGAGTAACACGGAGTGCTTGAAAGAGGGCGCCGATGCCACCTAAAAAACCGAAAAGCAACGAGAAGTCATTTTATTTTAACAACTTACAGGTCAAACGAATAGCCAAACAGCGCGATGTCGCGCTCATGCCGACGGGCCACAAGGATAGCGTCTGCGTCCGAATAATATGTGCGGTAGTTCTTGTGTACCGATTCATTTACGCGCTTTTTGGGAGCCGCGAGGCGAAGAGCGTATTTTTTGACGAAGATGCCGAAATCTTCCTCCAAGGTTTCTTGGCGCATTAGAAAATCGACTCCAATCTTTCCATTTTCGTCAATTATCCAGTCGCAAACGTTGTGTACGGCAGCAATTTCCTGTTTTTCTGCTGTCTTGGAGTCATCAACCCACGCCAGGTAATCCGAGAATGAATATTTTGTTAGACGTTCATGGACATCGGCGGCTTTCTCTTTGTTCCGTCCCTTGAGCTGCTGAATGTAGTGGTAAACCGAAACGTGCCAGGCCCAAGGATTGCGGACCACTGAAAATGTCATGAAATCGGTAAACGGTGCGAGCACCCCATCCATTTCCAGCCTTTTGCCCCTCGCAAGATTCTGATCTGATTTGCCGAGATCGGTAATTTGGAGGGTAGCACCAAATGGAGCAACATTTGTTAGGGGAGGCCC
>Ga0256829_1001381_pt1 | contig 20160 bp, 16 predicted proteins | sample 131447metaG_FD_185979 | JGI IMG/M metagenome (GOLD analysis project Ga0256829, IMG submission 185979) | Hydrothermal vent microbial communities from Lau Basin, Pacific Ocean - 131-447 | ecosystem: Environmental > Aquatic > Marine > Hydrothermal vents | place: Pacific Ocean: Lau Basin | collected...
AGATATCGTAGATTAACAATTATATTCATCGACCGCAGTGAGTATAAATATATGCGGCAGAATTTGTAGGAGAATTTGAATGTCAAAAAAACGCTATAAAGCATTATTGGAAAAAATAGACAAAAGTACGAAGTATTCACTTGCGCAAGCATCTGAAAATATTAAAGAGCTCAGATCTGCTAAATTTGATGAAACTGTAGAAATTGCGTTAAACCTAAATGTTGATCCCCGACATGCAGATCAAATGGTTCGTGGTGCCGTTGTGCTTCCACACGGAACAGGAAAAACTGTACGAGTTGCCGTTTTTGCTAAAGGCGCTAAAGCTGATGAAGCTAAAGCAGCCGGTGCTGATATTGTCGGTACTGATGATCTAGTTGACCAGATAAAAGAAGGAGTTTTTAATTTTGATGTTGTTGTAGCAGCTCCTGATTGTATGGGAGTAGTTGGTAAAATTGGTCGTATTTTGGGACCAAAGGGTTTGATGCCTAATCCAAAAACAGGTACCGTTACACCAGATGTCGCTACTGCCGTTAAAAATGTTAAGGGCGGACAGGTAGCATTTCGTGTTGATAAAAAGGGTAATATTCATGCCGGTATAGGTAAGAGTAGCTTTTCAAGTACACAGATACATGAAAATGCACAAGCTTTTATTTCGGCTATCAATAAGCAAAAACCATCTTCGGCAAAAGGTCGCTATATAAAGAGTGGTGCTATATCGCTGACTATGAGTCCATCTTTATCTTTGGATATTGTAGAGCTTGCAGATATAAAATGAGTGATAATATTTACTATAATGGGTAAAACTCATTATAGTAGTTAATTTAAAGTTTTTGTTTAAGGATATTAGTATCTTTTTGCAAAGATTTTCATCTTGAGAATCTGGATTATTAGACTAAAGATTGCACGGGGCTTGAAAAAAGTATAATATTTTACCCTGCATGAAGCTATGTCTAGAAAGGAGATTGTATGTTAAAGTCTAAAAAAGTTGAAGTCATTAAACAACTTTCAGATGCATTTGAGAATGCAAATGCTGTTGTTATTTGTGACTACAAAGGTTTGAAAGTTAGCGAACTCGAAGCATTGCGTGCAGCAGCTAGCGCTAAAGATACAAAAGTTCAGGTTGTTAAAAATACCCTAGCTTCCATTGCACTTAAAAATTGTGGCATGAGCGGCATTGAGCTAAAAGATACAAATATTTTTATTTGGTCGGATGATGTTATTAGCGCAGCTAAAGTTACGATGGATTTTGCTAAAACTAATGAGAAATTTATTCTCAAAGCAGGGTATTTAGATAAAGAAGTAGCAGAGGTTAGTAAAATTGAAGCATTCTCTAAACTTCCTGGTCGCGAAGAACTGCTCGCTATGCTTGCAGCTACATGGATGGCCCCGGTTACCAATTTTACAATTGGACTTGATGCGCTTAGAAGAAAAAAAGAAGAAGAATCTGCTTAAATAAGGCAGATTTATTTATTGCCCTATTTTTTAGGATAAAATTTAATATATTAAGGATTTAAAAATGGCTGTTACAAAAGAAGATGTTTTAGAATTTATTGCTGGTTTATCGGTTTTAGAATTATCAGAATTGGTAAAAGAGTTTGAAGAAAAATTTGGTGTATCGGCACAACCGGTTGCAATAGCTGGCGGTACGGGCGGAGATGCGGGTGCTGCTGCTGAAGAAAAAACTGAATTTGATGTTATCTTAACTAGTGCCGGTGCTAAGAAAATTAATGCTATTAAAGCTGTTCGTGCACTAACTGGACTTGGGTTAAAAGAAGCAAAAGAAGCAGTTGAGAGCGTACCTACAACTATTAAAGAGGCTGTTGATAAAGATACTGCCGAAGAAACTAAAAAAGCTCTTGAAGAAGCTGGAGCTTCAGTAGAAATTAAGTAATTTATTTTTCTTTATACGGTATCGTGTATTTATGCACGGCTGTATAAACTTATTTTAGGGTTCTTTATTTAATTGATTTTTCCTTGTCTATTAATTAAAGTGCCCAAACAACATAAACCACTAACATTTTTTACCTGTGGCTCTTCCTAGGGACGCCTAGAGATATTCGATCATCTTTTTGTGATGACTTGCACTTTAAATTTTACTAATAGAGGTACTTACCCCATGTTAAACACTCTACATTCCGGAAATCGCTTACGCGTTGATTTTGCTAAAACCAAACAGCAGATTGAAGTTCCAAATCTGCTTCAACTACAGCAAAATTCATATGAAAATTTTTTAATGCTAGATAAATCTGATCGTACCGATAGTGGTATAGAGAAGGTGTTTCAATCTGTTTTTCCTATCCATGATACACAAAATAGGTTGACTTTGGAGTATATAGGATCTGAAGTCGGTAAACCGAAATACACCGTTCGTGAATGTATGGAGCGAGGACTAACTTATGCTGTCTCACTGCGTATGAATACACGTCTTATCATATGGGACAGAAATGAAAATACAAAAGAAAAATTGGGCGTAAAGGATATTAAGGAGCAAAGCATTTTTGTTCGTGATATACCTCTTATGACTGATAGAACATCGTTTATTATTAACGGTGTTGAAAGGGTTGTGGTTAATCAGCTACACCGCTCCCCAGGTGTTATCTTTAAGCAAGAAGAGCTAACAACTGCCGGGAATAAGCTGATATATACGGGACAGATTATCCCTGATCGAGGTTCTTGGCTGTATTTTGAGTATGATCCAAAAGATATTTTGTATATGAGAATTAACAAGCGGAGAAAAGTTCCGGTAACCATTATGTTTAGAGCGTTAGGATATTCAAAGCAGGATATTTTAAAGCTTTTTTATCCTCTTCAAACGATAAAGATTAATGACAACAGTTTTCATATGGAGTTTAATCCAAATGATTACAAAGGACGTCTTGAGTTTGATTTGCTAGATACCAACGGCAATGTGTTAGTAGCCGCAGGCAAACGTTTATCTAGCAAAAAGATTAAATCTATCAAAGAAAGCGGTATAACTACTGTTATGTATCCATTAGATGTTTTATTAGATAGATATATAGCTGAACCGATTGTTGATCCTCAGACGGGCGAAGTTCTTTATGATGCTATGACTCCGGTTGAAGAATCTAAACTTAAAAAATTGGTAGATGCAGGTATAGATTCATTTGTAATTGCAAATGATTTGGTTGACGGCGTTGATAGTTCTATCATTAATGCTTTTATAGCTGATGCAGATTCTTTGAAGTTATTAAAACAAACAGAAGATATAGAAGATGAAAATGATCTTTCAGCTATTCGTATCTATAAAGTTATGCGACCAGGTGAGCCTGTGACAAAAGATGCGGCTAAGATATTTGTAAATCAACTCTTTTTTGACCCCGAGAGATATGATTTAACAAGAGTCGGGCGTATGAAAATGAATCATAAGCTGGGTATGAGTATTCCCGAGTATATTACGGTACTAACTAACGAAGATATTATAAATACCGTTAAATATGTTATTAAAGTAAAAAACGGGCAAGGACATATTGACGATAGAGATCATCTTGGAAACAGACGTATTAGATCTATCGGAGAGCTTTTAGGCAATGAGCTGCACAACGGTTTGATTAAAATGCAAAAGGCAATCAAAGACAAGCTCTCAACTATGAGCGGTCCTATGGCTGAGTTGATGCCGCATGACTTGATCAATTCAAAAATGATTACATCGACGATTATAGAGTTTTTTTCAGGCGGACAGTTGTCACAATTTATGGATCAGACCAATCCTTTATCTGAAATGACGCATAAAAGAAGACTCTCGGCACTTGGTGAAGGCGGACTAGTTAAAGAAAGAGCCGGTTTTGAGGTACGTGATGTTCATCCTACTCATTACGGCAGAATCTGTCCTATCGAAACACCCGAGGGTCAAAACATAGGTCTTATTAATACGCTTGCAACTTATTCTAAAGTTAATGAGCATGGGTTTATTGAAGCACCTTATAAAGTCGTAAAAGACGGTGTTGTTACAAATGAAATTGTTTATCTGACTGCCACGCAAGAAGAGGGCAAAATGATAGCTGCCGCTTCTAATAAGCTGGATGATAACGGACAGTTTTTAGAAGAATTAATTGCAGTACGACAAGATGGTGAAATCATATACGGCTCCCCAAAAGATTGTGAATATGCAGATCTTTCATCTCACATGGTTGTAGGTGTGGCGGCTTCACTTATTCCATTTTTAGAGCATGATGATGCCAACCGTGCCTTAATGGGATCTAACATGCAGCGTCAAGCGGTGCCGCTTCTAAAGCCTCAGGCTCCAATGGTTGGGACAGGTGTTGAAAAACTTGTGGCAAGAGATAGCTGGGAATGCGTATTTGCAAAACGAGCAGGATATGTTGAAAAGGCAGATGCAAGGCATATTTATATAAAAGGTGAGGATGAAAATGGATTATTTATAGACTATTATCCGCTTCAAAAAAATTTACGTACCAATCAAAATACATGTTTTTCACAAAAAACTATTGTAAAAGTCGGTCAATTTGTAAACAAGGGCGATGTTCTAGCCGATGGACCAAATATGGAACAGGGCGAGCTTGCACTTGGAGTAAACGCTATGGTTGCTTTTATGCCGTGGAACGGCTATAACTATGAAGATGCAATAGTTATGTCTGAACGAATGATAAGAGAAGATGCTTTTACTTCTGTCCATATTTATGAAAAGGACTGTGAAGCAAGAGAGCTCAAGCACGGTATTGAAGAGATCACAAGAGATATACCAAACGTACGAGATGACGAACTTAGCCACTTAGATGACAGTGGAATTGTAAAAATCGGTACACATGTAAAAGGCGGTATGATTTTAGTCGGTAAAGTTAGTCCTAAGGGCGAAGTTAAACCTACGCCGGAAGAAAGGTTATTGCGTGCAATATTTGGCGAAAAATCGGGGCATGTCGTAAATAAATCTTTATATTGCCCACCATCTACCGAAGGTGTTGTCGTAGATATCAAAATTTTTACAAAAAAAGGATATGAAAAAGATCCAAGTGCATTAAAGCTTGAAAAAGAGGAGCGCGATTATTTAGAACGGGAGCACTATGATAGACTTTTGATGATTGATAAAGAGGAGATATTTCGCATTACTTCATTGTTGACAAAAGAGCCGCTCTTAAAAGATATAAAAGTAGGTGTAAAAGAGTATAAAAAAGGTGAGATTGTAAGTGCGGATGATTTAAAAGATGTAAATAGATTTGCCCTTAATACTATTATTAAAGCATTTAGCGAAGATGTACAGTCTCAGTACAATAAGATGAAAAATTATTTTCAAAAAGAGAAGCGATTGTTTCGTGATGAGCATGAAGAAAAACTCGCTATTTTAGAAAATGATGATATTTTACCAAACGGTGTAGTCAAGCAGGTTAAAGTCTATATTGCGACAAAACGACAATTAAAAGTCGGCGATAAGATGGCGGGACGACACGGAAATAAAGGTATAGTCTCAATTATAGTGCCTGAGGTTGATATGCCTTATATGGAAGATGGGAGATGTATTGATATTTGTTTAAATCCGCTGGGAGTTCCATCGCGCATGAATATCGGTCAGGTTTTGGAGATGCACCTTGGTATGGCGGGTCGTGAATTAGGTCATCAGATACAAGCAGAGTTTGATTTAAAACAGGCTGAATTTTTAGATAATATTCGTGCTAAAATGCTAGAAATATCTAATGTTGCAAGTTTGATGGACGGTCAGAAAATTTTAAACAGTTTAAGTAATGAACAATTGTTAAAATATGCTCAAGACTGGGCTAAAGGAGTTAAATTTTCTACACCTATTTTTGAGGGTGTAAATGCCGCTGAATTTGAAAAACTTTTTGAAATGGCCAAGATGGATAGTGACGGCAAAACTGTTTTATATGATGGGAAAACAGGCGATAAAATCAAAGAGCGTGTTAATGTCGGTTACATGTATATCTTAAAACTACATCACCTCGTTGATGAGAAAATACATGCCAGGTCAACGGGACCATACTCTCTTGTAACACAACAACCGGTGGGAGGTAAGGCTCTATTTGGCGGACAACGTTTTGGCGAGATGGAAGTTTGGGCACTGGAGGCATATGGGGCTAGTGCGGTATTAAAAGAGATGTTAACCATCAAATCAGATGATGTTGACGGGAGAGTGCGTGCGTATAAAGCGATTACAAAGGGTGAATTAATTCCTGAATCAGGTATTCCGGAGACACTTTTTGTATTAACAAAAGAGCTACAGTCATTGGCTCTTGATGTAGATATTTTTGATGAGGTTGAAGACGATGAGTAAATTAGTAGCGATTGATGTAAAAGAAGATGTGCGACCAAAAGATATCAAGCAGATTCAGTTCAGACTTGCGTCTCCTGAAAAGATACTCTCATGGAGTCACGGCGAGGTAAAAAAACCTGAGACCATAAATTATCGTACATTAAAACCGGAGCGAGACGGCTTATTTTGTGCAAAAATCTTTGGACCGGTTCGTGATTATGAGTGTCTGTGCGGTAAATATAAGAAGATGCGCTATAAAGGTGTTATTTGTGAGAAATGCGGGGTTGAGGTTGCAAGCTCTAAAGTAAGACGAGTGCGAATGGGGCACATAGACTTAGTGACTCCGGTAGCGCATATTTGGTATGTCAGCTCACTTCCTTCACGTATCGGTACGCTCCTTGGCGTTAAGATGAAGGATTTAGAGCGTGTTCTTTATTATGAAGCGTATATCGTCGAGAGTGGCGGTGAGGCATATTATGATGCTGAGGGTAAAACGGCTGTAGCGAAATATGATGTTTTAAATGAAGAGCAATACAGGACGCTGGTACAGCGTTTTGGTGAACTTGGATTTAAGGCTAGAATGGGCGGTGAAGTTATCCGTGATCTTTTAGATGAAATTGACTTAGTTGAAAATTTTTCTATTTTAAAAGAGGCAATTGAAAAAACAAATTCTGAAGCTAAAAGAAAGACCATTGCAAAAAGATTAAAAGTTATAGAATCGTTTTTAAACAGCGGTAATAATCCGGCTTGGATGATGCTTACCGTATTACCGGTTTTACCACCTGATTTACGTCCATTGGTAAGCCTGGACGGCGGTAAGTTTGCAGTAAGTGATGTTAATGATTTGTATCGTCGTGTTATTAACCGTAACCAGCGCTTAAAAAGATTGGTCGAACTTGAAGCACCTGAGATTATCGTAAGAAATGAAAAGCGTATGCTGCAAGAGAGTGTTGATGCGTTATTTGATAACGGACGACGGGCAAATGCCGTAAAAGGTGCAAATAAGCGACCGCTTAAGTCATTGTCTGAGATTATTAAAGGAAAGCAGGGACGTTTTCGTCAAAACTTGCTTGGAAAACGTGTCGATTTTTCAGGCCGTTCTGTTATAGTTGTGGGTCCTTCTTTACAGATGGATCAGTGCGGTCTGCCAAAGCAAATGGCGCTAGAGCTATTTAAACCACATGTGATAGCTAAGCTTGAAGAAAAAGGTTATGCTACGACCATTAAAGCCGCTAAAAAAATGATTGACACCAAGACAAATGAAGTATGGGAGTGTTTGTCGGAGATAGTTGACGGTTATCCGATTATGTTAAATCGTGCACCTACTTTGCATAAGCTCTCCATTCAGGCTTTTCATCCAAAATTAATTGATGGAAAAGCTATACAGCTGCACCCGCTTGTGTGTGCTGCGTTTAATGCCGATTTTGATGGCGACCAGATGGCTGTGCATGTACCACTTGGTACGGCTGCTATTGCAGAAGCTAAAGTATTGATGTTGGCATCTATGAATGTTTTATTGCCGGCCTCCGGTAAAGCTATAGCGACTCCTTCTCAAGATATGGTTTTGGGTATATATTATATTACGTTGGAAAAAACATCGGTCAAAGGCTCAAATAAACTGTTCTCAGGTGTTGAGGAAGTTATAATCGCACTAGAAAATAATGCATTAGATCTTCACGCAAAAATTAGAACACGTATAGGAACACAGATTATACATACAACAGCAGGAAGAATGCTGTTAAAAGATATTGTTCCTGATTTTGTTCCAATTTCGCTTTGGAATAGAGTTATGAAGAAAAAAGCCATCAATGAATTGGTTGATTATGTTCAAAAACATGGCGGTATAGGTGTAACGGCATCATTTTTGGATGGACTTAAAGATTTAGGATTTGCTCAAGCAACCAAAGCCGGCGTATCTATTTCAATCGCAGACATTATAGTTCCCCCAGATAAAGAAGCTAAAGTATTAAAATCAAAAAATAAAGTTCGTGAAATACAAAAACAATATGATGCAGGATTATTGACAGAGCAAGAGCGTTACAATAAGATTATTGATGTCTGGACAGATGTTAACAGCTTGCTGGCAGCTCAGATGATGGAATTAGTCGAAACAGATAAAGATGGATTTAATTCTATTCATATGATGGCCGATTCAGGTGCTCGTGGATCAGCTGCCCAGATTCGCCAACTAGCGGGTATGCGTGGATTGATGGCAAAACCAAGTGGAGATATTATTGAGACCCCGATTGTTTCTAACTTTAAAGAAGGTTTGAATGTGCTTGAATATTTTATATCAACACACGGAGCACGTAAAGGTCTGGCAGATACGGCTTTAAAAACCGCCAATGCAGGATATCTTACACGTAAATTAGTCGATGTTGCTCAAAATGTAAAAATTGTTGAGCATGACTGTCATACGCATGAGGGTATAGAAATTTCAGATATCTCTGATCATAACTCATTGATTGAATCATTAGAAGATAGATTATATGGCCGCGTGTTAGCAGATGATGCGATTGATCCAATTACAAATGAGATACTCTATACCGAAGGCACGTTGATTGATGAAGAAAAAGCAAGAATTATGTGTGAAGCAGGTATTAAATCAGCTCACATAAGGACTTCAACTACATGTAAATCCAAAGGAGGCATTTGTGCGTTATGTTATGGTCTGAACTTAGGTACGGGAAATGTGGTTCGCGTTGGAGAGGCTGTAGGAATTGTTGCAGCTCAATCTATAGGTGAACCGGGAACGCAACTAACGCTTAGAACATTCCACGTAGGAGGTACGGCATCAAGTACACGTCAAGAGCGCCAGGTTGTTGCTACTAAGGAAGGTTTTATTAGATATTATAACTTTAAGACATATACCTCCAAAGAGGGTAAACACATTGTTGCAAACAGACGAAATGCGGGTATATTATTAGTTGAGCCAAAGATAAAAGCTTCGATTGACGGTAAGATTGAGATAACAACTGTTCATGATGAGACGATTATTAGTATTGTAGGTGAAACCGAAACTGTACGCTATTCTCTTAGACGTCATGATATTGCACGTCCAAATGAGCTAGCAGGAGTCGGAGGTCACATTGAGAGTAAATTATATCTTCCTTATAATCATGGAGACAGCGTCAAAGCCAATGAGTCAATAGTTGAGAAGATCAATGATGGCTGGAGTGTTCCAAACCATATACCATATGCTTCAGAACTGATGGTAGAAGATGGTGCACCGATAACACAGAAAATTCATGCAAAAGATGCCGGAACTGTCAAATATTTTCTTTTAAAAGGTGATTATTTTGAACGATATGATAAAGTCAAAGCAGGTCATAAAGTAGATGAAAAAGGTTTGTTTGCAAGTATCATAGATAGTCATCAGCGTGAGTCTATAAGACATTATATAGCCAGAGGGTCTATTGTTATGCAAGATGATGATGCCGTTGTACAGCGAAATGCTCTAATTGCTAAACCTTCTAGCGAGGAATCTATTATGATTGCAGAGTGGGATCCATATTCTGATCCGGTCATTGCAGAAAAAAATGGTGTCGTTACATTTGAAGATATCATTGACGGTATCACGGCATCATCTCAGTATGATGAGTTGACAGGTAAAACAAGACTTATGATTCATGAACATGTATCTGCCGAATACAAGCCTACTATCGTGTTGGCGCCAGAGAACGGAGATGGGCTTATAAGATATCAAATCGAACCTAAATCATCAGTGTATGTTGAAAACGGTGCGACGGTAAATATTGCCGATACATTAGCAAAAATACCTAAGGCTCTTCAAAAATCGAGTGATATCACAGGTGGTTTACCGAGAGTCTCAGAGCTATTTGAAGCAAGACGTCCTAAAGTAACTGCTTTAATATCTGAGATAGACGGAGTCGTTAGTTTTGGAAAACCTTTACGAGGTAAAATAAGAATTATAGTGACTTCTGATCATGGTATCATAAAAGAGTATTTTGTTGACAAGACATTAACACCGCAAGTCCATACGGGTGAGTTTGTGCATTCAGGTGAGCGCTTAACAGACGGAATCGCATCATCACATGATATTTTAAGAATTTCAGGCGTTAAAGCATTGCACAACTATTTAGTAGGCGAGGTCCAGCAGGTTTATCGCTCTCAAGGAGTTAATATCGCCGATAAGCATATAGAGGTGGTTTATTCACAAATGCTTAGACAGGTTAAAATAATCAAATCAGGAGATACTAAGTTTATTGAAGGTGATTTAGTTAGTAAAACAAAATTTATCGAAGAAAACCAAAAAATTATTCGCTTAGGTGGCCGACCTGCAATTGCCGGCTCATTTTTAGTCGGAATTACAAGAGCATCAGTTTCAGCCGATAGTATTATATCAGCTGCATCATTTCAAGATACTACTAAAGTTTTAACAGAAGCGGCAGTATCTGCCAAGATAGATTATCTAACAGATTTAAAAGAAAATGTTATTATAGGTAGAACAATTCCTGTGGGTACAGGTATTCATAAAGATGAAACTATAGTATTGGAAGAATAAGCTCATTGATCTTGCACGCTTATATGACATAGCATAGCATTTTCACCAAATTCTCTTAAAGAGTTTGCTTGTTCAAGATTTAAGTGGTGACAGAGACTAATGTCTCTGTCATTATTATGATATTTGCTCATTATAATGCTTAACTTGATATAAGCAAACTTTAATTGCTATTTGTGTATTATTACGCGTTAATTTCTCTTAAGTTTATCTCTTAAGAGAAAGCTTACTGGAACATTTAAAGGAAGGAATTGTATGCCTACAATCAATCAGCTAATTCGTAAAGAAAGACAGAGAGTGATTAAAAAATCAAAATCACCTGCTCTAAATTCATGTCCACAACGTCGTGGAGTATGCACCCGTGTTTATACGACTACACCTAAAAAACCAAACTCTGCACTACGTAAAGTAGCCAAAGTAAGATTAACATCAGGTTTTGAAGTTATATCATATATAGGCGGAGAGGGACACAATTTGCAAGAACACTCAATAGTGCTTGTTAGAGGTGGTCGTATAAAAGATTTACCTGGTGTAAAATATCATATCGTGCGTGGTGCACTTGATACTGCCGGAGTTGCAAATCGTACTGTTGCGCGTTCTAAATATGGAACAAAACGCCCAAAATAAATATAGTATCATAATCATGCTTAAGCGATCTGCTTAATCATAGTGTTATTTTTAATAATAAATATTCAAGCTAACTACAGGGTTGAAAAACTTTGAGTAAATTTGAAATAAATTGAAGAAGGAAAAATATGAGAAGAAGAAGTGCACCCGTCCGTGAGGTAATGCCAGATCCGATATACGGCAATAAAATTTTAACTAAGTTTATTAATAAACTTATGAAAGATGGAAAAAAAAGTACCGCTGAAAAGATTATGTACAGCGCCATTGATATTATCAGTTCACGAGGCGAAAAAAGCGGTATAGATACCTTTAAAGAGGCTATTGAAAATATTAAACCTATTATTGAAGTAAAAAGCCGTCGCGTGGGCGGTGCTACATACCAAGTTCCAGTGGAAGTACGCCCAGTACGTCAGCAGTCTTTAGCAATAAGATGGTTAGTTGATGCAGCCAGAAATAGAAATGAGAGAACCATGGCAGAGCGTCTAGCTAATGAGCTTATGGATGCGTCTAGTGACAAAGGGTCGGCATTTAAAAGAAAAGAAGATACTTATAAAATGGCAGAAGCTAATAAAGCATTTGCACATTATCGTTGGTAATTAAAGGCAAAAAAAATGGCAAGATCACATAAACTAGAGGATGTACGAAATATAGGTATCGCCGCTCATATTGATGCGGGTAAAACGACCACAACCGAGCGTATATTGTTTTATACAGGGGTTGAACACAAAATCGGTGAAGTTCATGACGGTGCAGCAACTATGGACTGGATGGAACAAGAGCAAGAAAGGGGTATAACAATTACCTCTGCTGCTACGACTTGTGAGTGGGACGGCAAACAGATTAATATTATTGACACTCCGGGTCACGTTGATTTTACAATTGAAGTTGAGCGTTCTATGCGCGTTTTAGACGGTGCTGTTTCAGTATTTTGTGCGGTGGGTGGCGTACAGCCACAATCTGAAACTGTTTGGAGGCAAAGAAATCGATATGGCGTGCCTTCAATTGTATTTGTCAACAAGATGGATAGAACAGGTGCGGATTTTTACGAAGTTGAGCGTCAAATTCGTGATCGTCTAAAAGGGAATCCTGTTCCTATTCAGTTGCCTATAGGTGCTGAAGATCAGTTTGCAGGTGTTGTAGATCTTGTGAAAATGAAAGCTATTGTTTGGGACCAGGATGCTGCTATGGGTTCAAATTACCATGTTGAAGAGATTCCTGCAGATTTACAGGAAAAAGCACAAGAGTATCGTGAAAAATTAATAGAAGCTATCTCCGAAGTTGACGGCAATGAAGAGCTTATGGAAAAATTTCTTGAAGGTGAAGATTTAAGTGAAGCTGAAATAGTAGCAGGTATCAAAGCAGCTACAATAGCTATGCATATTGTGCCGATGACGGCAGGAACGGCATTTAAAAACAAAGGTGTTCAAACTTTGCTTGATGCTGTTGTCGCATATCTTCCCGCACCTACGGAAGTTGCTCAGATCAAAGGCACGATGATGGAAGATGAGGCACAAGAAGTTACCGTTGAATCAACCGATGATGGTCATTTTGCCGCACTTGCGTTTAAGATTATGACTGATCCGTTTGTTGGGCAGTTGACATTTATCCGCGTTTATCGAGGAAGTTTAGAATCAGGTTCTTATGTGCATAACTCTACTAAAGATAAAAAAGAGCGAATTGGTCGTATTATGAAAATGCATGCCATTAAGCGTGAAGAGGTAAAAGAGATTTATGCAGGAGAGATTGGAGCTGTTGTTGGTTTAAAATACTCAACCACGGGTGATACTTTATGTGATCCTTCAGACAAGGTTGTGCTAGAGCGTATGGATTTTCCAGAGCCGGTTATCTCCGTTGCAGTTGAACCAAAGACAAAAGCCGATCAGGAAAAAATGGGTATAGCATTAAGTAAATTAGCGGCTGAGGATCCATCATTTCGTGTTCACACCGACGAGGAAACAGGACAGACTATTATCTCAGGCATGGGTGAGCTTCACCTGGAGATATTAGTAGATAGAATGAAACGTGAGTTTAATGTTGAAGCTGAAGTAGGAGCTCCACAGGTTTCATATCGTGAAGCTATTAAAAAAGAGGTTGAACAAGAGTATAAATATGCTAAACAATCTGGCGGACGTGGTCAATTCGGTCATGTCTTTTTGCGTATTAAGCCTAGTGAGCCGGGTGAAGGGTTTATTTTTCATAATGATATTAAAGGCGGTGCTATTCCTAAAGAGTATATCCCTGCAGTTGAAAAAGGTATAGTAGAAGCTATGCAGGGAGGTGTTCTTGCGGGTTACCCTATTGAAGATGTTGAAGTTTCACTTTATGACGGTTCATATCATGAAGTTGACTCCAATGAAATGGCATTTAAATTAGCAGCTTCTATGGGCTTTAAAGAGGGTTGTAAAAAAGCTGGTGCTGCAATACTAGAACCGCTTATGAAGGTTGAAGTTGAAGTGCCTGAAGATTATATGGGCGATGTTATAGGTGATTTGAATCGTCGTCGCGGTCAGGTTAATAATATGTCTGATCGTTCTGGTAATAAAATCATTGATGCTTTTGTTCCGCTGTCTGAAATGTTTGGCTATTCAACCGACCTTCGTTCAGCTACACAAGGACGTGCAACATATTCTATGGAGTTTGACCATTACGAGGAAGTTCCTAAAAATGTCTCAGAAGAGATTATCAAAAAACGTAACGGATAAGATTTTATAGTTATTATTTTACTTACATGTAAAGACTAGGAGTTTTTATACACTCTTAGTCTTGCTGCTAATTAGTACGCCCTCTATTAATTTATCTATATCACCATCTAATATAGCACTTACATTGGAGTATGCCTCATTGCTTCTTGTGTCTTTAACTTGTTGATATGGCTGTAAGACATATGAGCGAATTTGATGACCCCACCCGATATCACTTTTTTCTACACCGTCTTCTTTTGCTTTTTTCAAAGCTAGTTCGTATTCATAAAGTCTTGATTTTAACATTTTCATAGCCGTTGCTTTATTTTTGTGTTGACTTCTGTCATTTTGACACTGAACTACGATATTTGTTTGGATGTGTGTTATTCTAATTGCCGATTCTGTCTTGTTAACATGTTGTCCACCTGCACCTGAAGAGCGGTATGTATCGATTCTGATATCTTTGTCTTCTATCTGTATATCTATGTCATCATCAATTTCAGGCGAGACCATAACAGAGCAAAATGAGGTATGACGCTTTGCATTAGAATCAAATGGAGAGATCCTAACGAGTCTATGAATACCATTTTCGACTTTTAGATATCCATAAGCATTTTCTCCTGATATTAAAATAGACGCATCTTTTATACCGGCTTCATCCCCAGTTTGATAATCAAGTGTCTGGATTTTAAAATTATGTCGCTCCGCCCATCTTGTGTACATGCGAAGAACCATAGATGCCCAATCTTGTGATTCTGTCCCACCTGCGCCGGGATGAATCGTAACAATTGCATTATTTACATCGGTTTTTTCGCTAAGAAGCAGGGCTATCTCCATCTCATTAACATATTTTTGAAGATTTTTTGATTCTGTAAAGAGCTCATCTATACTCTCTTCATCATTGTCTGCTGTTGCCATATCATACAGCTCTTTTGCATCATTTAGTGCCGTGAATGCTTCTTGATATTTCTGGAGCTTTCTCTCTAGCTGTATCTTTTCTTTTGAGGTGAGTGCCGCTAGTTTTGCATCAGTCCAAAAATCTTGGTTGTTTTCAAGTTCTGTTATTTCGCTTAGTCTTTTTGTGATTTTATCAGGATTAACAACATTTGTTATATTGTCCATTTTTAATTGCAGATTTTTTAAAAGTTCCGTGTATTCATAGCTATCCATTAAGAGCCCTTTTGCTTATAATAGTGCAATTATATAAAAGTGCTACTTAAGGACACCTCTAAAGTTTTTAGAGGTTTTTTTTATTTAAACATCTACTCTTTAGTTGGGTTTGGTATAAGCGCCGTCTTTACGGGAAATTAATCAATGAAGTGCTAAAATCATCAAAATCATTTTCAAGGTGCCAATTTATGACAATAGTTGACTCGCCTGCATTGCTGGCAAAATTCTTAAGAGCAGAGCATGATAGATCGATAGGTTTCGTTGCTACGATGGGAGCACTTCATGACGGACATATCAGATTGATAAAACAAGCCAAAGAGCAAAACGAGATTGTGGTGGTTTCTATTTTTGTAAATCCGACACAGTTTTTAGCTAATGAAGATTTTGATAAGTATCCAAAAAAAGATTCGGCAGATAAAAAGATATGTGAATTAGCAGGCGTTACATATCTGTTTATGCCAAATACCGCATCTATATACACCAATGATGAAGTATCTCTTGTAGCGCCTGCAGTAAAAGGCTATATATTGGAGGGAATGTCAAGACCCGGACACTTTGATGGCGTATTGACAGTTGTTATGAAATTATTAAATATTGTTCGCCCAACTAGAGCATATTTCGGTAAAAAGGATGCCCAGCAGCTATATCTTATCTCTTTGATGGTTGAAAAAATGTTTTTGGATACGCAAATTATAGCAGTTGACACGCTAAGAGATAAGGATGGGCTGGCATACAGCAGTAGAAACAGTTATCTCTCTAAGGAGCAAAGAGAGCTAGCGCTTAAGATTCCTCATTCACTGCGCATCGCAACTTCTATGATAATTGAGAAAAAATTTGACAGTGCCAAAATTATAAAAAAGATGAAAGAGATTTTAAACCCTTTAGAGGTTGCCTATATTGCAGTTGTAGATAGAGAGTTTAATGCCTTAACAAAGGTTGAAATCTCAAATACGATTATATTGGTAGAAGTGCTAGTGGGACAAACCAGACTTCTTGACAATATCTGGATTTAGATATTTTTGAGCAATTAGCATGTCAACTATTTTTTTAAAAGTAGGTACTGCTGTTCCTGCTGCATAGTAATCTCTCACATGTGGCTGACGAACTAAGACACCTATTGTGAGATCTTTATTTTTTGTATCCGCAAAACCGATAAATGTTGAATTGTATTGGTCTATATATCCACCATTTTTTACTATATGCGCAGTTCCCGTTTTGCCTCCTATTGTGATACCGTTTGTGATAGCGGCCTTTCCCGTACCTTGTGTAACTGTTTTAATTAAAATATTTTTCATGATTGAAGCTGTACTTGAGGATATAACTCTTTGTTTAGCACCGGAAAAGATTTTTGTGACAGTCCCTTGATCGCTGATAAGCCCATTTGCAACTTTAGGTGTTACTTCTGTGCCGTTATTGTTAAATGCATTGTATGCTTTTATGAGCTGCATTAAAGTGATTCTAACGCCGTATCCGTAAGAGGTTGTAGCTTTGTATATTTTACTTTGAAGTTGTCTGACTGAGGGGATGCTTCCGCTATATTCATAAGGCAGGTCTATACCTGTTTTAAATGTCAGTCCAAACTTTCTAAGACCGTTATAAAATGTAAGAGCAGAGAGTCTTTGTGCAAGTTGTGACATACCGATGTTAGATGAATATACTATAACATTTTCGGCACTAATCCAAGCAAAAGGGGTATCATCTCGTATAGTCATGCGACCAAGATGATAAACACCATTGTGACCATTTACGAGCTCATAAGGATTAACAAGATGTTTATCAAGAAGTATGCTAAAAGTAAGCGGCTTCAGTACCGAGCCCGGCGCATAAAGAAATTCTGTTGCAGAGTTTTTTAAAGAGGGATAGTCTCTTTTTAAGATATCTTGAGGAAAATATCTATTGGATGTTGCCATTGACAGTATCGCTCCACTATGAGCGTTCATAATAACAGCCGTTATCTGTTTTGCCTGAAACTTTTTTTTCATTTTATCCAAGATGTTCTCGACTCTTGTCTGGATGTTTGCACTTATATTTAACTTTAAATTTAATCCATTTTCAAGGCGTTGTATTTTACTTTTGCCGTTTAGTATAATATATCCGTTAGCGTCTCTTAGTCCCGATTCTATCTCATTTTGACGCGGAGAGAGTTCGTTATCATACTCTTTTTCAAGCCCTTTAATGCCGTGTACCGTTGTGTAACCGCCCTGTTCAACTTTATGCGTATATCCGATGACGGGTGTGAGAAAAGTTTTAAACGGGTATATTCTGGCTTCCCCGCTTGGTACGATATTTAGACCCTGTATCGTTTTTATATGCGTATAAGGATTTTTGATGGCCTTAAATACTTTTAGCATTAAGAGTTCCCTGCTTAGATGTACAAGGTTTTGGGCTTGTGCTACATCTATGTTGTAGCTAAGTACGACAACGCCTTTTTTTGAGTATAACCTTCGTTTGATTATAGATTCTTTGATGTTGCTATATATGCTAAAAAGTTTGACAAACATCTTTTCTTTATCTTTTTTGATAAATTTACGGTTTACCACAGCTTTGTAAAGTTTTTTAGTAATAGCTACGCGGTAGCCGTCAGATGTTATGATTTCACCTCGTTTGGCATGTATTAAGGTGCTGGTGTAAACTGATGGGATATGTCTGGGTTTAAGGGCAATAAAAAGCATAGTTGCTAAAAAAATTATAAATCCGACGACAACTATCAAAGCAAATAGTAGAAGGATTTTTTTGGCACGGCTGTTTTGAGGGATATTTTGCATATATAGCTATATTTGAGTTCGGCTTATCTCTTTATAAGCACTAAGCGCTTTGTTTCTTACTTCAAGCATAAGTTTCATGCTTATCTCTGCTTTATCAATAGCAAGCGCTGCTTGATGCAGATCTTTTATCTGACCAGTTGCAATTCCTGCCATCGCCTTTTGTCCATTTTCTTGAAGTTGGTTAACGTCATTTAAAGCCGATTGGAGTTTCTGCGCAAATGCTCCTCCTGAAGTACCTGTTGATGCTGCTTCTTTACTACTCTTTAAAATATCGGGCGTACTTAAATTGCCTATGCCTTGTATTGCCATTTTAAACTCCTTTTACTGCAGTAGCGTAAGTGCACTGTTTGCCATATTTTTAGCACTTTGAAATGCTGCCACATTTGCTTGATAAGAGCGCGTGGCTTCTATCAGATTTGCCATCTGTATGACGGGATTTATGTTTGGATATGCAACATATCCTTTTGCGTTTGCATCAGGATTTGACGGGTCGTATTTCATCTTAAAAGGACCGTCATCTCTTATGATTTTAGAAACCTCTACTCCCATTATACCATCATTTGCATTACCTGTGCCTGACATTGCACCTTTTAGGCGGTTGTTAAAATTAACAGCTTTAAATACAACCTCTTTTTTTCTGTACGGTCCGCCTCCCGGCGTTCTTGTAGTCTGCGCATTAGCAATGTTTGATGAGATGATATTGATACGCGTTCTTTGAGCTGAGAGTCCATCCGCGCTTATGTTAAAATCACTTAAAAATCCCACTGTTTGCCCCCTAACTTAATTTTGCAGATGCGTTAATAACGCTTGTGTATATCTGTCCATTTTTTTTGATAGCCGCTACTATGGCATTGTAACCGATAGAGTTTTGACTAAGCTGTGTTGTTTGCTTATCGATATTTACATTATTGCCGTCATTGCCTGCAGGCGCCTGACTGATGATGATTTTAGCTTTGAGATGTGAAATGTCTGCTGGTTTTGTGATATCTAGTTTAGCATCTTGCGTTGTTGCCATCTGGAGTTTATCGTTATTGTTTGCACCAAAAATCTCTCTTTCTTTTGCCTCAAGCACGCCCTTAAAGTCGATATTTCGTGCTTTATAAAACGGAGTGTCCACATTTGCGATATTTGAAGCGATGATGTCTTGTCTTTTAGCTCTAAAATTAAGTGCTTCCTTCATCAAACCGCTGACACGAGATGTCTCAAAACTCATCTTGAAATCCTTTTATCGTAAAATAAAATATTAATAAATATACCAAGCAATTTTTGTTCCATTTTTTATCTGTATATAAAATAAACTTATTATTCAAAATGATGCGCTTTAAGCATATATTAAAGATATATTGTCCATAATAACTCTTAAGGTTACAAGTGTAATCAAATTTATTCTATAAAAAGGATCTAATATGAAAAGATCAGGTTTTACGATGATAGAACTCATCTTCGTTATAGTTATCATAGGTATTCTCTCTGCTGTGGCATTACCTAAGTTTTTGGGTGTTGCAACACAAGCAAAAGTTGCTAAAGTTAAGAGTTATGTAGGAACTTTAAACATGACTGTCGGACCAACATTATGGTCAACGTCTCTGTCTAGTGGACTTGATGGAAACGTGAGTACATATAGTAGTAAATTACAAAACCAGCTAGTTGCACCTAAGCCAATTGTAAACACCGACGTAAGTCTAAGCAACTGTGGTTCAACGGATAATGATAAAGCTAACGAGCAAGTAGTTAAGTTTACTTTGGGTGATACGTATAGCATTGGATGTCGTGATGGCAACACAACTACTGCACCGCATTTTTGGTTATATGATGTTACAACTAAGAAAATTATAACTCAATAATTACGTTAAATGCTTTAGCTTAATGGCTAGAGCATATTTTATATTTTAGTTATTTTACAGGGTTAATAGATGCAGTCAGTACAGTTAAGACATGCTTTTACAATGATAGAACTTATCTTTGTTATTATAGTGATTGGGATTTTGGCTATGGTTGCTATTCCAAAGTTTAGTAGCGTGGAAAACCAGGCTGTTATATCTAGTGGCAGGGCAACTGTTATGAGTGTTCGTGCCGCTATCTCTACGCAAAGACAAAAAGGCTTTATGCTCGGTAACAGCTCGTACATAACCTCTCTTGATGCAGGTGTGGCAG
>Ga0256829_1001382_pt1 | contig 20160 bp, 18 predicted proteins | sample 131447metaG_FD_185979 | JGI IMG/M metagenome (GOLD analysis project Ga0256829, IMG submission 185979) | Hydrothermal vent microbial communities from Lau Basin, Pacific Ocean - 131-447 | ecosystem: Environmental > Aquatic > Marine > Hydrothermal vents | place: Pacific Ocean: Lau Basin | collected...
ATTAGTCTGGTGGGAGGAGTGAACGAAGACTTCATCGAGAAAGACGGAATAAGAGCGCCCCTAACAGAAGCTAAATTTATCGACGTTGCATCTGGTCCATTTGTATTCATACTCACAGGCAAAGATAACCTGAAGTACTTACTGAATACATATACAATGAAGAGATACAAAGTGGCTAGAACCAGCTACGACTTGACTTGTAATGGTACCGTATTATATTACGATGAACTCGGCAGACAGATGTTTAAGACTATCAGCGGCAAGACGAGCTTTATGAAGAAGCAAGACGTTTACCACGTTGCTGATGGAAATAAAATGGTTGCTAGTAAGACCAGAGTATTAGCGCTTAATAATGGGTTTGAGTTTCACCTAGAATACGGTGTAGTAGTGTCTAACGAGATAGCTACGTAATATCTAACTTTTATCCACATATCATTATAGTACACAATTTTAAGGAGAGTAAATGGAATATTTACAAGACGACGTCACGAGGAATGCAAAGATAGTGCACATGGAACTGATGGCTTTAAAGTCCAACCCCATGTATCGTAGGCAACAGATAGTGAGAGCTACTGGAGGTATGGTGAATGGAATGGAGCGAGATTATGCACAATACGGAAAAACTGCATTCAGTAATGAATTAATGACAAAGGTGGCTCCTGAGTTAGTGCGATACTCATCCGCTCCTACTGAAGAAGTAATGGTGCCATATGGATGGGCTACGGAAAGATTATCGTTCGATATCGTGGTCGAAAGCGGAGACGCTCACGGTGTTTATAGAACTATCGTGAAGGGCTTTACGGATAAATTCGAGATGTCTTATACAAATAGACTAGATGATAAGACCATGTTCTTTGTGGATAGCGTTATTAATACTGCTCGTTCGATTGACCCGTTAACTAACGCTATGTCTCCTGAAAGAATAGTGTCGGCATATTCAGTTATGTCAGATCCTCTCACGGGGGTGCAAGGTCTACATTTAGATATGGAGCGAATGCAGCACGTCTCTATTAGACCAGAAGATATTATCATGGGGATAGCTGCTCAATCAGCTAACCTGACAGAGGGTCTAGCTCATGGAGTATTGCACAACATCACAGGAAACGCAACTCCTGCAAAGGTAAAAGATCTTAACCCAATGAATAATGTTGGAGAGGTACTAACATCCATATCTACACAGATGACAGATGTCGACTTTATGACTGACCCTACCAACGGTGTAATGGGAGCATTATCTCACTCTGTAGAGTACAAAGTAGATGACCAACCGTTCTTTAAACGATTAAGTCATGTCATGTATTCCGCTAGAGTTGGACAGTTCTCGTTATCTGAGTTATATCAGGCATTTGGAGATATATCTCATATCACTACTTTGATTCAAAGACCAGATGGGGTGTTCCACATGGATGGAGACAGTTCCGGTACCGTATCGGTAGAGGCTGGATTAGCAAACATGTTCTTGGATGCTAGCCTATCGTATCTTAGAAAGTATGGTATTATAGATATCGGATTCACAATCACTAACCTAACATTAGATGGGTCAGTACAAAGTATGCTCATAAGCGCTCCAGGATCAAATGTGGAGGCTCTTAACATATCGACCTTAGCTAACCGTGCAATGGAAGAAATAGAAGCATTTGCGTTCCCTCTAATCACGAGTAACAAGTACGCATTATCTGTAACCTTAAACACCACTAAGACAGATGCTTTGATATCTATAGAGTTTGAGGGAAGACCAATGGAACAATTCTCATTTCCTTTATTAGCATACTCTTTATCTGCTCCTATCATAGGCACAACACAAGAATCAGATTCTTTAGTTACAGCTGTGTCTGGTTTGTCAGACTTATTAACATCGCAAGGAGACCCTCATGGGCAACATCAACAAGTTATATATTGATACACTAAACGCTATGGATCTAGATGTGGAGAATGACCAAGTTCTTTCCATGGGAAATCCAGTTAAAGTAAATAAGAAGCCACTCATACTATTTGGTGAACATGGTAAACACTTACTGAATCAAGACCCTAATGGATATTCCGTATTCAACCCGATTGATGAAGATAGAATAAGTGGAGTCAATCCTGAGATTAAGCAACTCATGAGAATCTATCAGGTGAGGCTAAACTTAGCCATCAAACATGCAGCCGCGGGCATTATAGCGTCTCTACAAGAAGCACCTCCTTTAGCTCTCACTCCTCTAATGGACGAGTTGAACAAAGCTAAAGGAAAAGCAGCTACATTAGTAGATGACAAGCTCATGGGATACTTTGTAGATATTTGTAACGATGACACGCTGAATGTCATCGTTGTTAAATTGAAACACGGTATAATCGTGGATGGTGAAAAAGAAAACTCTGCAGCGGTCGTCTCGTCTCCTATGGTGAAACTAATGGAAGATGAAGATTTCATGCCTAGTATGAGAAAGAAAGATAGACGCGTAGTTGCTAGCATATTCGAATGGTTGACTACATATATATCTTCTTCTGCTAAGGTTGTATCTCATAGTCATAACGACGATTTACCTGATTTCATTACATTCTATAAAATGTTAATCCATATATCAGATAGAATCAAACCTATTGGTAAGTATACCAAAGCTTCAGGGTTCTACGAACCATTAGTGGAAGTGGACTTAGATTTAAATTGGATGTCAGACATAGAAAAGTTAACGCTAGATTCTAAGCTCACGCCAAGAGCCAACGATACGGCTCACGTGCAAACTATCGCCACGCCAGAGCATGCTATAGCTAGTGGTGTGATTGCGGACGCGTCCAGTGATGAAGTGAAAGTCATTTCCACTCCAGAGGAGTTATTTGGAGGAGGAGCTACCAGCATAGGAGCTGCTCAATCGGTTGAAAGGCCAGCTCCTGTATACGAGCAATCCGGTTTTGTGCAATCTGTGGCTCAGCCAGGGTACGGACAACCTATTAATGCGCCTGTATACGCTCAAGCTAATCAATACGGGCAGCCAGCTATGACCTATGGTCAACCAGCAACTGCATATGGACAACCAATGCCTCAACCAGGGTATGGTCAACAAGCTTCTGTGTACGGACAACCTAATCCTATGTACGGACAGCCCAACATGTACGGACAACCTAATCCTGCGTATGGGCAACCAATGACGGTGCACGACCAAGTTGCGACCGGCGGAAACTTATTTTCAGCTCTAAAAAGATAATTACATATGATACAGCTTAAGCTGTATCATATGAGTTTCTTTATTTTTATCTTGGTAAGAGAGCCTCTGCTTCATCTGTTGTTATCGTCTTTATCGTCAATGCGACCCCATCGAAATCATTAGTAGATTTAAGTCCATTCAATTCTAAAATAGTGGGCCAAATAATTGGAGGTATCCCCATGTTATCTAATAGCCCATAAAAGTCACCTCTATATTTTCGGCTGAGAGCTGGCGTTAGGTTAGCTGTAGCTATCACATTTTTAGCCAATAGTGTACTATAAGCGTTACGAATATAAACTACTTCGCTTGGCAACACAGGTCTAGCGTCGATATTCATTAGATCAGTTATCATAATCACTCCTTATTCATTAAAAGTTTGTTAAAGAACATTATTAGATGTTTGACGCAGTATCATAACCGATTTAATCTATTCACATATCATTAAGTACAACACTAAAAGAAAGGATTATAAATGCAAGTACAACGAAAAACGAACCCTAACATGGATCGGAGATTATGGGGGTTGTCTGGTCTGAATCAATTCTCTGCTCATAACTCTAGTTCTCGGTCAGTTATGCTGATGAACCAACTCTCTCAAGTATTAGCATTAAAATACGCTGAGCCAAGAATGGTTCTAAGCGGGTATGAAATGGAGATGGCAAAAGCTAACTCATTCAAATCATTAGAAGATTCTATTGTGTTAGATATACTGGAATCTTACTCACCGTTCACAAATCACAGTTCAGACGAGCCAGAAGTGACTGATATATTGTTTTACGATAAAATAAGAGACGTAGTTGACTTATTGAGAATCAAGCAGTATGATAAATATGACAAGAAATTTGGATTCGAGCATACGTTCTTGGACTCGCTACGTTATCTAAACGAGGGCGATGATATTGTAGGGTCTAAGCAACTTACTAGGACTAACAGTGAAGTAGCCGAAGGAGAATATGGATTTGGTGTGAACGTAGCTGTAATGCCTATCACTGAAGCAGGGGTATCAGAGGACGCCATCATCATATCCGACACTTTAGCTAAACGTTTAGGATATTATACTTATGAGACTATTAGATTTGAGATTGGCGGTAAATACATACCTCTTAATTTACATGGGAATGACACTGAGTACAAATGTATTCCGGATATAGGAGATGACATAGGCGACTCAGGAGTAATCGTAGGTATTCGAGAGTTAGACGATGACTTCTTTGGTTGTTTATTCTCGTTCGAAGAACTACAAGATTATGACCCACTATTCGATAAAGTGTATAGCGCCAAACATGCGCATGGTATAGTGGTAGATGTGAATGTCATCCACACTCCTAAGAACGCTAAGTATACTATGTACGAGGGGACGTTTTCACAATTAGATGCATACGCTCAAGCGCAAGCAGCTCATAGAGATAAGTTTATAGAGAAAAGTAATCAGTGGATAGACCAGTATAGGACTAAAGCTGGAGATGAGCTACACCCAGCTCTAATCAACGCTATGAGGATAGCGTCGGACAAGACTAATAACCTCTATAAGCAAGATGAGATGGCTGAGTACACTGTAGAAATTACTGTAAGATATGAAAATATACCTACACTCAAACATAAGTTAACAACTATGCATGGTGGTAAAGGTATCATATCTGGAGTTAGACCTGACGCGGAGATGCCTATGGATGCTAATGGTATCCAATCTCACATGTTAATGAACCCTAACAGCACCATTCACCGTATGAACTTAGGCGGTAAGTATGAAGGCTATATAACCACAGCTGTGCACATGGTAAACATGAAGCTAAAGTCTATGACGGATGCTAAGTCTATCAAATCAAATTATAAAGCTATGTATGGATACGTCCTTGGATTCTTAGAGATATTTGGTACTGAACAATATGACGTCATTAATAGTCTAGATGATAAGAGTAAGTTAGACTTCATTACCCATATCTATAACGAACCGATTGGGTTGCAAGTGTTCTTACCTATCGACTCTGCTAAGAATAATGCAGCCATAGTCACTGACTTGCGTAATTCTCCTTACGCTCCTATAGATACACACTTCTTTATCGAGGAGAATGGAGAGATGATCCCATCTGTATCTAAAGGAATGTGTGAGATGATGTATATATTCTTACTGAATAAAACGGGTGAGACAGGGTTATCTGTAGCTTCTGCTAAACTGAATCACTTTGGTTTACCTACTGCACCAAATACAGAACTTAAACAACGCATGTGTTACAATGGAGCACCTACAAAAATTCTCAGTGAAACTGAGACAAGATTAATACTATCTACCGCCGGCGTCGAAACACTGGCTGAACTTAGAGATCGAAACTTAAATCATGATAGTCACTACCAGATTTATGAGAAGTTATTAACTGCTCCTAAACCTACCAACATAAACGCGATAATCGACAGAAAGATAACTCCGTTCAGCGGAGACGTCCCTAGTCAGATATTCAAAACAGTAACCAACGCTATGGGAGTGAACATAGCCGTACATAAGAAATAGGAAAGAGTAATATGAGCACATTAGAATTATTACGGTCAGACGTACCATTTGAGATGAAGTATGCGCACGATGATGAGTCTGAATTATTGACTCCTACAGAATCAGCTATTAACTCCGTAATCTTTAGGTTATGCGGGGTGTTCAGGATGCCGATTAAGAAGAAGTATAGTGTGACATCTTACTACGTGAATGGTTTTCTGAATAAGAGATCAATCTCCATGGCGTATTCCGCCATACTAGATGATTTCTTAATGGAGTACAATCACGACATCAAGTATAGATTAGAAGACATTGCTACCGCTACCATCATGAGTGGGTTCAATGAGATATATAACGACGTTGCCCTAGAGTCAAGACGTCATGATGGCTCTGTATTAATGACAGAACTATTAGACATACAAATGGAACCAAAACTTTTAGAAGCAATTGCGTTCTTAAACGATAACCCTCAACCTCAACATGTCTCCACTATTTTCTCCACTCTAAAGGATATCATATTCTCGAAGAAGCATAGAAAGAATGGCGTAGCTATTGCTTATCTATCTGAGACAGTATCTCCTAGACAATTGAATCAATGCCTCGGAGTCAGAGGGTTTGCCAGTGATTTAGATAATAGGATATATCAAACTCCTATCGCGACTTCGTACACTCTTGGTTTGAGAGATATCAAAGATGCATCTAAAGAAAGTAGAGGAGCTGCCATTGCTCTGAAAAACAGTACAGATGCTATTACTAAGTCCGAGACATTTGCTAGAGAGACCCAGATGATTACTGAGATAGTGGACGAATTAACAAGAGAAGACTGTGGAACCACAGACGGTCTAATATTCCACGTGCGACCTCCAGGTATGACAGATGCTAATGAGAAGTTTGCGGGCGATTTAAGGGGTATAGTGGGGCAATATTATAAACTCCGTCCAGAAGATGATTGGAAACTGATACGCTCTGGCGATTCTAGACTATTTGGACAGACCATCATATTGAGAACAGCTCTATCTTGTAAAGCTAAACATAAGAACCAAATCTGCATAGCTTGTTATGGTAAATTCGGGTATCATATACCTAAAGGATTTAACGTGGGTCATTGGTCTTGTTCTAAAATGAACGAACCAGCGTCACAATCATTATTATCTACAAAACACTACTTAGTATCCGCTGATGGTGGTGTCACATCTATGACTGGAGAAGACTTACATTACTTCCGCACAGATAAGCACAATAAGATATTCTTGAACTTCGATATGCGGAAGTATAAAGAGATTAAGATATTGGTACCAGACGAAGCGTTATCAGGGTTATCTAACATTCAAGATGAAGATACTCTATTATCGGCTGAAATTTGGAACGTGTCACATGTGAAAGAGTTCACGTTGGAACTTGTATCTAATACAGGGGAATATACCAAACACACTGTAAGATTATCTAAATACGCTAAGACTGGTGTGTTCTCTAACTTCTTTGTAAGCCATGCTATTAATAAGTATGAACATAGCGGACGAAACTATGTTATTAACCTCAAAGGATTCAATACTAAGAAACCATTAGTATTGGTACCGGATGTTGTATTCGATTATAGTGAGTATAATAAAGAGTTACGTAAAGTTTTGCAGGACTCTAAGACTCGCGAGGGTGAGAAGATTTATACAGCTGGTCAATTGACTAAAGCTTTATACAGTCTAATCAACGTGAAGCTTTATGCTCATGTATCGGCACTAGCAGTAATAGCATACGCTATGACAGCTGAAGATGCTAAGAATGAGGACTATAGATTGGTAAGGGGGGTAGAAGCTCCGGTAACCACTGCGTCTACATTATTGAACAAGAGAACGCTCGCGTTATCGTTAGCATATGGTAAAGTAGACACTCTATTCAAAATAGATGTGACAGACCAATACAATGCGGAGACTCACCCATTAGCAGTGTTATTCGACCCAGCTGGTATGATGAACAACTAACGGATGAGCAAGCTTATTTGACCCAATGGGGCAATGAATAAATATAAAGGAGAAGACATGGAGTTGATTCTACGGAACCAATCATTTGAAGTAAAATCAGAATCAACCCGTGACGACGGAGTGATAGCTAGATTCATGCGTAACGTCACCACCTATCAAAGAGCTAAGAAAGACGGGAAGTTGACATGGGTGCTCAAAGATGTATATTGTGCGCACATTGTTAAGACTAACTCATTTCATTTCAATAATGGTGAGTTAGAGGCGTTTATATTTCATGTGAAGACTAATGGTTATCAAAATACAGACTTGAAAGTATCTACCGACAAAAAGAAAGTCACCTCTAAAGTGGATTTAGAGTTTATCTGTAAATACGGACCAAGAGATGAACAAAGTAAGTTTATAGATGTTATGTCTGATCCGTCTATAAATAAGTCATTAGTAGAAGCTAGGACCGGGTACGGTAAGACGTTCATGGCGGCTATGACCATAAACAATCTGAAGATGAGAACCATCATTTATATACGTCCTACTCATATGGCTAAATGGACGAAAGACTTGAAGAGTTATTTTCTTTTAGATAATAGTGACATCTTTGAGATTTCTGGTGGAGATTCTATACGAGAGTTACTAGCCATGCCTAAAGAAGATATACCTCCGTTCATAGTGTGCTCTAACGTCACACTGAGAGAATACTTCACCGCATACACTAATTCATCTGACTTTGGATATGAAGTAGCTCCTAGCGATTTCATGGAAAAGTTAGGTATAGGGTTACTGCTGTCTGATGAGAGTCATCAGTTCTTCCATAATCTATACATGGCTATCACCTTATTAAACCCTCAAAAAGTAATAGGCCTATCTGCTACGTTGATATCGAAAGATAAGAAGATGGAGAAGTTATACTATTCGTTATTTCCAGATGACACTAGACTAGGGTTGAAGTTCTATAAGAAATTCACAGACTTTCTGTTTGTATCTTATGACGCGCAAGATATCCGTAAAACATCAGGAGACGGTCCTTTTGGTTATAACCATAATCAGTTTGAGCAACACATTCTTAGGAATTATAACCTTAAGAACAATTACTTCAAGATGATAAAGGATCAAATAGAGAAACACTACATTACCAATGGATTAGAAGGTGATAGATTATTAGTGTACGCGAAGAGTCTCAATATGATTGAATCGCTAACTAACTACCTAAAACTAGAATATCCAGACATGAGCGTGAAGAAGTACGTTAGAGGGTCTCCTTATGAAGATGCTCTCTTACCGGATATCAGAGTATCTCACCCTGATAAGAGTGGAGCAGCTCTAGATATAGCACAATTGACTACAGTGGTAAACACTATAAATATTGACTCTCCGTCTCAGTATTTGCAGATGGCTGGAAGATTGAGAGAAATACCAGGTAGAGATGTCAGATTCATCCAATTATACTCTACGAATATACCTAAACACAAAGGTTATATCGTAACTAACTTGAGATATATCGACACGATGGCTAAGTCCATGTCGTGGAGTGAGTACCCTATCAATATATAGAAAGGTTTAAAATGGTTTTATGTGTACCATCGAATTTTCAAGAAGCTCTTGTCGAGCTCGATAAATTAGTTGAGACTTACGATGTCTCAATAGGAATCAAGAGATATTTAGAAGACAGAGACATTCATTCCGAGGACCCCTATTATGACTATAAAGATAAGTCTTGGGAAATAATGGTATCTAGCGGTGGGTATTTAGTACTTCATCCTTATGAACATAGATGCGAAGTGTACTCTGCAGAATCTAGGAATCTCCGTAAATGAGATTCATGTTATTATTTAAAGAAGGAAAATAAATGGCTGTTAGAATTATATTAGTACCTCCTACATTACCAAATGCAGGAGAGTCTGTTATAGAAACGTTGGTAGAAGTGGCAACAGATGCGGCTTTCACTAATGTAGTCGCCACTGTTAGTACTACGCTGGCAAATGAGTTGTACAATGTAGCACTTGGGACTCAGTTAGTACCAGGTACCACATATTACACTAGAGCTGCATTTGTGACCAATGTGGCAGGGGTTGAAGGATGGGGACCTACAGTCACGTTTGTGGCTCAGAACGTAGTAGAGCAGAGCATATCGCTCAGACCTCCTGACGTAGCTAGAGCTCCGACATTATCAATCCCATTATATGGTACTAGCGGAACTCCTTTGACGAATTTCAGAGTTGACGTAGCGATAGATGCATCAATCGATGCTGAAGCAATAGGAGCTGATCTACTTATAGAAGATGTCAATGGGAATGTAATAGTCGCTACAGCAGGAATAGATAGAGACTTCCGTTCTATTGTTATTCAGCGCTGGTTACGTCCTGATGAGTTATATAAGATAGGCGTCAGTATAACATTATCATCTGGTTCTAAGTCTATGTTTGGCAGTATATTAGTACATACAGGTAGCGTAGAAGGCGAGTTTAAGATATTAAGCCATACTGTAAATGCGACAACATCTGATATCCTAATGCAAATACCACTTGGTTCTGATAAAGTAGAACTCGAACTATTTGATTCGGTATCTATGATTTACAGTGACTACAATGTGATTGGCAACACAGCTTCTTATAGCGCTAACCTAGAAGCCGTCTTAGAAGTTGGTAGAGTTCGCAACTTATACTTAGATGGTAGAGTTAGCAACTGGTATTACTTTTACAAAGTGCCGAAGCCTGTAATAATGCCGTTAGATTTACCAGCTCCATTAGGATAATTAAAACGATATAGATATGAGCATATGCTCATATCTATACATTTTTTATTCATTTTAATACGGAGGTGATAATAACTTCGCCATGTCTGCTGATGTGATTGTCGTAGATGAGGTTTTTATTTTAGCTATCAATACTTCTGCGTCTTTTAAAGAGTTCGCCACGATAAGTTCTGTTATCTTCACTCTAGCCGCCTCCATTAATGAGTTGTACATCATAGTAGCTACTTTATAAGCATCTCCTTTAGTAACTATCGTCGCAGCTAAAGCTGCTACTGTCACGCCTCTAATATCCGCTTCGGCTTGGAGCATTTCTGCCCCAGTCTGATTAGTAATATATTGTTTAGCAGCAGCGTATTTATCTTTATATCTCTCAATGAGAGCGCTTGTAACCTCTCCCCCATTTAAGATATTTTTAGCTTCTATCATTTTAGAGTCTAATACGCTAATCATCTCTTCTTTAATAGCGATTGCTTTTAAGTTTGCATCTACGTGCCACGCACCATTAGACCAAACGTCGTAAAGACCTGGTTTAATTGTCGTATGTAAGAGGCTGATAGGACCTAAGTCAGTTACCACTGATTGCTCTTTCGAGTTTGTGTCCCATATAGTCTTTCCTCTATGGTCTTCTATTTCTACCCAGACTTCATTCGTGAAATCGAAAGTATGAGTGAATCCAGCTTTCGGTTTAGGGTTTTGTATCGTTGTCGAATACGCTGGTATCAAGAATTTACCTGGCTGCATCGGGTCAGGATTAGCTTGTGTTACGCTTATAAACTCGTGAGTTGTTTTATCAATGTTATATATTTTCATAGTCCATCCTAATATTTAATCCAAAATTCAACGGCGTGGTTAACTGGTCTATTCTCAGCAGCTGTCGGAACAACCAACGACGCATCAAAAGAAGCTCCATATCCATAACCACCCTGAAGTGTGTTCTTACCTGTTATAGATGTTACTGTGCTGTTAAATGCTCCAGTGGCAAATGTGCTATATATTTCAAACATGTCCAATTGTCCAGTTATGTTTCTAATCGCATCTGTTTGTAATAAACCTAGGGCTCTACTAGGATCCAACCCTCGACCATTATCTAGACCTCTTAAGAACACACCTCTGAAATCAGGCCCTCTAAAATCAGTAGCTGATGTAGGAGATAATGGTAACTCATAGACGTCTCCTATTTTAGCGTATAACGCTGGGTAAGCGGCTTTACTTAATACAGGTCCGTCACATCTCACCGCTCCAGCCACTGCTACACTAGAGGGCATCATTATAATAGCTCCTGTAGGCAACGATTGCTGAGCTTTTAATATCTCATCATCCTGCAGACTCTGCCCTATCAATATATCTAAATCAGCTGCTGTAGAAGCTGCTTCTAATTCAAATGTATCAAATGCCATCCATAACGCAGTAGCTGCTAATGGGTCGGTGTTGACAAACTTCTGACCGCTGTTCTTACTCATTACGTACACGTTAGTAGTTAGAGTAGGTATTGGATCGTTAGTTATGAGAGTAAACACTTCACCTATTTTAGAATCGTTCACATAATGAGTGACTACCAACGTAGCCGCATCTACTATAAACATACCTCTATGTTTCACACCTGGCACAGTATCCATCGTTTCTGAAGCTGGCATCGTTCTAGTTGTATATAAGTACTTGCCATCTAATGAAATAGCTTCTTCTGATATGTTGTTATCTAGAGCGAATGTCACATCTATCGTAGACCCTGTGAATGGGTCAGTTATACTCTTTTTAAATCTATAACCTGCGTTACCTATATTTGCTTGTATTGTAGCTCTAGACGCATATAAATCCACGCCTGTTAATCCTGAAAGAAACATTAGATAGCTCCTGTTGTTGGTTTAGTCCAGAGTACAGCTCTGATGTCTTGTTCGGTTGTAGCGGTGTTCACTGCTGCGGTTAGTGATTGAAACTTGCCTAGCAATGTAGCATAAGCTACAGAGTACGCGTTAGCATTAGCTAGTATTTTATTTACTAATGCTAGTTTTGTCTCGCCTAGATTTCTAGCGATCAGTTGAGCATCTATGAATGGAGTAGGAGCCGTCTTACTAGCTTTGTATGCTAATGCTTCGGCTTTTTGCTCAGTCCACGAGACCATCTCATGAGATGACGCATCAGATATAGCTTTGACATCTGCCGTGAAACCAGCTTGTAGCTCTGCTATTTTAGATGTTTTAACTTCGTTCAAGATAGACGTAGACGCTCCAACATCTTCGATTAAAGCTTTCGCTTTAGGATCCCATTTCAAGAATGGGACGTTTGGTATGGATTTGTTATACCCTTTATATCCTTGGGCTTTCATAGATGCTGTGATTTCTGTACCACCGATGACTACAGTGTTGTCTTGATTTACTTTAATGTAGACCATGTCTTATCCTTTGATATTATTGAATTTAAACGACGTCGGGGTCCAAATGTTTCTAGGTACGTCGGCTATTCCGATAGAATGGCTAGTGCCATCACCCCATACGAAAATGTTGCCAGAATTCATTATCGCAATAAATGATAACCCGCTTGTGGTCGACGGTGCAATGGATCCGATTGTATTGACTACTTCATCTTTAGGGAGTCTAACTTGAGTAGGAGATAGCTCTACAGCGTTAGTTCCTATTCCTCTCCCACCGTAGGTCGACGTACCGGTCGACCATAACGAACCATCTATCTTCTTGAAAAAGAAGTTAACAGCATAACTGGAATAAAATCTAGATGCATTCTCACTATAGATATCGGCAACACCAGTAGTTATCAATGTCGGAACTAAGGTATTCGTTGTAGCTCCTAATCCTAATAGAGTATCTGCTCCATAACCCCAAGAGAATAAATCTCCTGTGGTAGAGAGTGCGAATATAGACAGTCCTGTCGCTTGTAGTTTAGTGATAGGAGGTATCGTTAACGCCACTGGTACCGATGAATTCACAGTCGAGTTGTTACCTAGCTGACCGTAAACATTGTGCCCACACGTCTTCACGACCCCACCAGTAAATAACATTGTTATGGTTGTGTTTGAAACAGCTGTGTTAACGGAGTTCATGAACCCATAAAAACCACCCACGTTACTAATAGCGCCAGGACCCCATATAGAAGTGACATCCGTTAAGACGTTGCGGTTAACAGTATCGCCTAATCCAAGTTGTCCATGCCCATTATAACCAGCCACTAGGATGGTGTCGTCTAAAAGTTGAACAACTAGACACCCATATGCATCTCCTTTATTCCAGACAGATTTAATGGTGCCGGCTGTGACGCCGGGTATAACCGTCCACGTGCTCGCGTTTGTTGTGGTACCCAATCCAAGTTGTCCGAATCCATTGTACCCTGTGCCGTAAAGTACGCCGTTACTGTCCAATATAACAAGGCGACTTCCACTATTCGTTATATTGTTACTAGGATCGGAATACACTTTTACAATACCTGTTTTCGATAACGTAGGAAAGGTCGCGATAGACGTGACCTAAACCACATTGCCCAGCGCTATTCGATCCCCATGTATATAGGTTACCGTTATCGAATAGAGCATACATGACGTCGATATTATGGTTCCCTATTTGAATAATGTGATTAACAGTCTGATCTTCATTTGGAAAGACTACTTCAGACATCCATTCTAGTCCGGCGTTTAGTTGTGCTCTGGGTCCTCTACCCGCAGTATATTGGTCTAGAGCTGTATTTATAGTAACGGATGAATATAGCCTTCCACCTTTAACTATACTCAAAGCACCTAACCCACCATCTGTCACATGTGTTATTCCAACTGGCGATAGTTTCGATACATCGTTCTCTAAGGTTGTAATAGCATTACCTTGAGTCAGAATCGTTGAGTTAGCTGTGTCGATTCTATTGTTAATAGCTATTTCCGAAGTGTTTCTATCAGAAATCTCCGTCGCAAGACCCGAGTCTAATTCGTTTAGTGCAGCATTGACATTAGTAGATGTCAAGGTTGAACCTAAGTTATCATATGTTACATCAGCCGCAGCTGTAGGACCAGATACACCAGCACTACCTCCTGTCCCGCTTCCTACAGTTAGTAACTCAGATTTTAATTCTCCATTCTCTACGAATAGTTTAAACCTAAAAGCTACTGTATTTAAATGTATAGAAGTGCCAATACCTTTTATAGGCGATGAGGTCACAATCATTGTGTCCGTAATATCGTTGATACCTTGGTTCTCTATCACGATGAAAGAACCTTCTACTAGAGTTGTGTTAATGTTAATAGTCTTAGGCGCGCCAGTAGTAATGCTTTGTTCTACTAGAAGTAACGTATTATTATTATCAATAGATACGTTCACAGGAGCTACATAGTTAGCATTATCGACCAATACAATCTGACCAAACGATACAGCTCCACCTGCAGTGGACTGATCACCAGTGTTCACGACTTTTATAGTAGATGTAGCTGTATCTACTACGGCTGTTAAAATAGCTTCTACTGGTGCTGCAATAGTAGAGAATGCGGCACCTAATATTTTAACAGAGTATGGGACGGTCGCGACCGAGATGCTATCCGGTAACGGATTAGCTGTATTCACATATATAGAAATAAGTTGACCTGTCTTGAGTTCTAGAGGGTCTGCTGTGATTCCAGGTAATGTTGAGTATCTAACCAAGTTGCTTCCAACTACCTTGAATAGTTGCGTTCGAGCTAGATCGTCTATTGCTCCTAAAACAGCCTCATCGTTGTCAGCTCCTGGTCTCGTGTCTCCAGATGCAGAGATTATCTTTTTAAGAGAGCCTCCCGTTAGGTTTAGTTCCCTAGCAAATACTCGACCCTCTGAGGTGAGTGCGTAATCTATTTTAGTTTGTAAATTTATCATTATAGGTCCTGATGTTGGATTTCAAATAAACTATAAGAAGTCTTTTTACTGACCATAATATAAAGGAAATTTAATGAAGTTAATTACATTTAAGAACGGGTTTCACAGTGTCATAGCGCATCGCATCACACGAAACGATGTCTCGCATTTTAACCTAAAGCACGGAACAAGATTAGCATCTGGTTGGGAAGTCACTATGGGCGTTGATGACGCTATCGTGAGCCGAGAGCTAGAGACTAAAGATTATAAGGTAGAATTATCGGACGACGATTACATCTTGTTACCGATATACGCTAAAGGGACAACCAAAACTATTAGAGATGCTAGAGGCAATAAGAAGTTCTTTATATCGGTAGACAGCGCTTCCAGTGGAGATAAGGTATTACTATTCTTACATTTACCAAAGGTTTCGGGTGTACAATACGAGCTTCATGGTGGTGCTACCACTATCTCTCTTGGTGCGGAAGTGTTACCATCAATCGAATTCGATAATGAGATTATAGAATCTCCTGTCATTTTACTTGACGGGGACTCTGCAATAGCTATAACTTATCTGAAAGATGATGAACAAGTTGTAGAGAGAATAATCTTCGCGAATGGCGAAATAAGACACGTCGAAAACGGATAGCAGACCGCATCTTTAAAAAGATAGCTTATCATAAATTAAAAAAAAGGACACTACAATGTTTAGATCATTTTTCAACTTGCTCGCCATACCACTACGTTTATTATTGACGAGAATGGGTATCACTACATCACAAGATAAAGCTATGCATTTTATCATAGGGTTTTCTATTTCGTTGGGCATAGCATTGAGTGGCGTTACATATACAACGACATTCATCAACATATTAAATACTACTGTCGAACCTATACATTTCACATCTATAATACTGGGACTAATAGCTGGAGTAGGCGCCGGAGTATTAAAAGAGATTATTGATCAAATCGATTACAAAGGAGCTAATGCGTTCGATCTATTCGCCACGATTGCTGGAACAGTGGTCGGCGTGTTTGTTTATGGTATATTAGACGCACTACACTTAGTATAAATATTATAAAGTAAAGGACTATAAATGGGTCAGAATAGATTATGGTACGGAGAGTTTGTACCTGACAACGCGGCTGTGACGTCGACGAATAACACAATGGCAATCACACAACTGATAAATGATATCACTGCTTTGGGTACTAAAAACGTAACATTTAACGATGCCACTCAAGTGTTATCTATCACAGATTCTAACGGGGTAACAATTAATCATAACACGGTGGAGACTGGTACGTTAATTGGTGTTATAAGTGCAATTACTAAAAACACTAATTTCCCTACCACTAGAGACGATGGGTCTGCTTTGCAAATTGACGATTGGATAATTATACAAGTTGGAGACCAGACTAATCCTAAAGGTATATATAGATACGATGGAGCTGCATTTGTATTTGTGGACGTGTTCGCTACGGCTCCAGGTTTGCGAGGTGCACCGGTTGCGACTATAGCTGATTTGATAGCTCTAACTCCCAATGTATTTGAGATTAGAAAGGTTACGGCTACCAATGAAATATACGTATTTGAAATAAACGTATCTGCAATTGCGTCTGGTGACAGTAGGAATATAGCTGGAAATGGTACTAATAACGGAGCCCCTGTTGCAGGGTTATGGGTGAGAGTACAGCCTACACTACTAACCGATGCCGTGACAGACGTAACCGCTCTAGCTTTAGTGCCACCAATAGCAGACACGTTAGTTAGAGTTAAAGCAGCTAAACAAATGTTTATATTCGACCCAGCCGATACGACAGGTATACCATCTACAATAGTTACAACTGGCACGTGGGTATTAGCGTCAGAAATAACATATGCTGGCACAACTGTGCTAAAAGCTATTCTAGTTGACCCTGCTATATTAATAGCCACTGCTTCGTCGCAATTTGACACTGCTAACACAGCCGCTAACGCATTGACAAATAGTACCACATTAGGATGGGGAAATAACGGAATTGAACTCACATCGTTCTTCCAAGTTGAGTTTGCTCCAAATGCTACGGTGATACCTATTACCAGTATGACCCTATATAGGTCATCTGCTCAATCGGGTGGATGGAATTCCACACAATATAGCCCAGTTTCATTTAACATAGCTGGGTCAATGGACGGAATAACGTGGACGAAGTTAAACGGGTGGGTAAACCAAGTCATAGCTCCTAACGCTCCAGCCACGACGTACAATTGGACAAATACGACAGCGTATAAGTTTTATAGAATAGGCTCGATGGTTTCGGCTGGATTTGGAAATTTGATAAACTTAACACAGGTGAAGTTCTTTTCGGAAATAGGAATCGGGTCATACTTGAAAGCTCCACAAGCTACATCTAGTGCTATATTGGCATTACCTACTCCAGACGATGGAGAAGTGCGACAGAATTTAGCAGCGCTCCCTAACCTAGAATTTTATGTTCATAATACGGGTCAAACTACAGGTGTCAATGGTACTAAATGGAAATTATTACAAACAGGTAGCCAGTCTACGACGAGACCAACGTCAATGATTTTATTCTTCGACACAGCACAGTTCATAGTTATAGGAGCTAAGCCTTTTACACATCTTCCTATTTCTAGAGCACTGTTCTTATCAAATGACTTAGGGTATTTCGTCACAGATGTCATTCACAACGATCTGACCGGAAATTATCCTCGCTTCCCGTCTACAGGTAGTGTTGATATAACGATTGCATTGCAAACAGGAATTAATCAAGCGCCGTCGGCGATAGACTTCAATGTGAATATTTATCCGTTATTACCGAATAGTACAACGACGTCAACTACACCGAGTAGCACTCTGCAATTTAGAACATCGCCGATATCAACGGGAGATGTTATATCTAGGACATTTACGGGCGTCGATGTTACGGCTGGTTCTACATTAGAAATCGTACCGATAAATGGCACCGTTGACTGTGTTACTAATCAGCGTTCGACATATATAAATATAACATATAGAACAGAGACCCTAGCGCCACATGCTACCGTTACCCCTACTCCGCCTCCGTTAAGAGGTACTCCTCCGCCTCCTGGTGGAGCGCCTATTATATAATATGAAAGGAAAATAAATGTTAATACCGGCACAAACAACTTCGTCTGCTGTGGCGTTTGCCACAGCGTCAGCGTTACCACCATTTAGTGTAATAGAAGTAATCACTGGAAATATTGCATACTACTTCTACACGAATAGTCTAATGGAAGTAAAACCTTTCACCACATTTGACATGGATGCGTTCATCTCCACCGCTACGACTCAAGCCGCTGCGGTTACTGATTATAACACAAACCGTCGCACCGATGGGTTCTGTACATACACTACAACAGCTGGTGCTGTGTCCACGATAGAAATAGTAGGAGGTGCGTTTGCTAGATCATTTACATCTGCTCCTACGCTGATATCAGGCACCGTCTTATCGGCAAACGGTTTCAATGGACCAACGTTATTAGGACATAAAAAGATATCAACTTCTGTTAATGTGAATAGACCACATGGTTATTATTTAGCAGATGTTAATGTGCCCTTCCTAAATGAGTTCGGAGGGCACCTAGAAAAGATAAACGTGGTGGGGACCCTGTTTAACGATAAGAACGTATCGATATCGTTCTCATTTGACGTCTCCGAAATCAAAAAATTAGCGGCTAGGCGAACGTATAGACATACTTATAAGTACGGAATAGTGCGCGTAGGTAAGTTAAGGATGTATTGTAGAGCGAGATGTATCGTCCATAACGATGAGATGTCGATAGTCTTCTTCACGTTTGGTAGACAAAGACGTAGACACGTCTATGGAACAATAGATACTGTTAAAGGAGTATATTATGGAACTATTTGATGTCAAACTACCAAATGGAGAAGTGTTAGAGTATGTCGATACGACTTCACCTGAATTGACTGAATACTTTGTAGAGATGGGCTACGATATATCTAAGGTTGGCGCTTATTACACTGCGTACAACGATATCAAAACTAGAGAGATGAACCAAACAATCAACGGCACGTCTGTCTCGGTGACCAGTGTAGATGCTGTGGGCTTGTTACAAGTGCAAGCGGCATTCGGTTTAGGCGTTCCCAGCACAGACTTCTCATTTGAGAATGGGACGGTGATGGTTATGCAAGCTGCTACGTTTGCAGTGTTTGCAGGACAATTCGCAGCAGCTAGAAGCGCGATAATGGCAGAGAAACAAGCTAATAGAGCAAGTCTTAATTTAGTTTAATAAAAAGGATACGTAATGATTATATATGATATATGGCACAAGAGTGTAAAAGGTCGAGACTATGTGGTGTAGCGCGATATTTAAAAAGGCTGGTGCCATCGTTGATATAGTTTACGTATCACTACTTAAAACCTTTGATTACGGCACATCTTCTTCGGGAGATGCCGTAATCAAAAATCACGGTGGAACAGGTACAACAAATGATGGTTTATTAAATACAGGTAGAGCTTTAGTATTAGGACCTACTAACATATTAGCTCCAGTGGTCAATCTTAGATGGATTACATGGTTTGATTTCGCAGACAAATCGTTTCACACACAATACGGCGATAAAGTCTTTAGTAACATGACAGTCAATAACATATTGATATCCGATATGCAACCTAGTGCGAACGATATAGCTATGTTTAATAATAACCCTCAAATCGTTGCAGAACTAGCGATGAGCGCTAGTAACACGTTACCAGGGTTAGACATAGTTCTGGCGAGCACCGATGAATGGTATGCTTGTACAGATACGTCCGAGCTGATTTATGACTCGAGGAACCCGCCAGCTAAAATGAGTTGGGAAGTCGAGACGGTAGCTCTTAATGAAAGCGTCACAGTGCCAACGGTAGCTATTGGCACATATGATATGATAATCGACTGGGGAGATGGTATTGTAGATCATTATGT
>Ga0256829_1001383_pt1 | contig 20155 bp, 14 predicted proteins | sample 131447metaG_FD_185979 | JGI IMG/M metagenome (GOLD analysis project Ga0256829, IMG submission 185979) | Hydrothermal vent microbial communities from Lau Basin, Pacific Ocean - 131-447 | ecosystem: Environmental > Aquatic > Marine > Hydrothermal vents | place: Pacific Ocean: Lau Basin | collected...
ACTGTATCCTAATGTTAAAAAAAACCAGTTCATTGAATTTCCTTATGTTAATGATGTTGTTTGATAAAGCTTCATAAGCTCGAGATAAAAATCTTTTTCATTATGTTCTTCAAGTAAGCCTTTTACCGAAAATGTATCATAATAAAGTTTTTCAAGATTTTTAAATCTATTTGGAAAGAGTTTTGAGAGTAAAAAAGAAGAAATTTCTTTTCGTATTAAAACAGCAGGAGGCAGTAAACCTGCTTCTAAAAGTGCCAAAATAGAATCGGCATGATACGAAATTTGGTGATGTTGTCCATGAGGGCAGGTGTTCTTACTTACAAGTGTTTTGCACTCATCACAATAAACATATTCGCTTGCAACAGTTATTTCAATATCTATACCTGTCACTTTGTCAATAATTGATTTGTTTGAATTACAATCGTAAAACATACCAAGCCCTGCATGGTTGCGTCCAATAGTCAGTCTATCACAACCATAGTTCTTCGCTACAATGGCATCAATGATAATTTCATTATAGCCGGCAAAAATATAACTATTTTCAAGTGGAATAATAATAACACGATTTTTTGGCAGGAAATTATTAATAAAATATTCAAGAGCCTCTTTTCTTATTTCATAGCTTAGGTTGGCACTGTCATAAGGTTTAAGTAGAAATATTATAAGGAGGTCTGTATTTTCTAATGTTTGGCGAATAAGCCTTTCATGTGCACGGTGCAGAGGATTCACACCCATCATTAAAGAACTTGTATGTTTTGCTTCTATTCGTTCTTTTGCCTGTTGAATTGTGATTTTGTTCTTGTCTTTTGTCTTTTTTAGTATGCTGTACTCACCGCTGAGTGCCCAGTTTCCAATTCTTTTAATAGTAGCCATAACACCGGGATGTGTTAAATCATCTGTACCGTAAATTTGTTTTACACGCTCTTTAGGGTCAATTTTATAAATCTCTTCTACTATGAGTGTTGCAAACTTCTCCCCATCACAAATAATATTTATCTCTTCATTTGGCTGTAATGATTGAATTACTTCTTCATTCTTTTTTCCAGAAGGTGCTAGAACGAAAGGAAAAGGGAAAGATTGTCCATCTATAAGACCTGTCTTTAAAACTTCTTGTGACTCTTTTTTATTCATTAGTTTTGTCACAGGTGCTAAAAGTGATTCACAAACTAATTCTAAAGCAGAGGCAGCCTCTTTATCTATAAAAAGAGCTTTATTTTTTCTTGATGATGTCATACTTTTTTCTTTTCTCCCATAAACTTTTACGGCTGATTCCAAGTTTTTTTGATAATTCTGTATCTGGGTATTTACTTTGGTAGCTGCGAACAATAAATTTTACATAGTCTTCAATAGGTAAAATTTCGCCTTTATCAAAAACATTGTTTTCACTTTTAATTTCAATGACAGGGTAGGCTACCTCTTCAATTTTATCACTGCTTGCAATAATGACTTTTTTCCCTTTGATAAGGTCACAAAAACGCTTTTTGTCATTTTTTTTCAGTACCTGATAATTAATGATGTATATAATTGAATTTTGAGGAAGTGAATTTATCTCGTTTAAAGCTTTTGGATCACTTAAAGAAAGAAAATGAATAGCTAAGTTCTTCTTTTGAGCATATTCAAAGGCAAAAGCATCTGCATATTTTTGAAAATTTGATACTATAAACAGAGGCAATTCAACATTATCCAAATTTTGTTCATGTTTTGTATTTAAAAATGTATGTGCAAGATATTTTTCGTAAGCTTCATTTCGTTTTTTTAGTTTTTCATAATCTTGGTAATGATCAATTTTTCGTACGAGTTCTTCAATCATAAAAGGTTTTAAAATATAATCTTTTGCACCGGCACTTAGCGGCTTTGAAACAGTATCATTACTAATGTAAGAGACCATAAGAATAACAATGGAATTTTTAAATGTTTCAATGACAGGATTAAAATCTTGTCCATTAATATTGGTTGAAAGTAAGACTACATCATAATTATTACTTCCTATCGCATCTCTTGTAGATGTACACATTTCACAATTATGACCTAACTCTCCAAGCTTTGTTGCGATACTTTGGGCTAAATAAACTTCGTTTTCTATAATTAATATCTTCATCTTATCCTATTGTCTTCCAGTTAAAATATTTTAAATTTGCATTGGCAATAACGCCGACACCTTCACCTCTACCTATAAAGCCAAGCTTTTCGGTTGTGGTTGCCTTTACATTGACTCTTGCTGTATCAATTTGTAGTATTTTTGCGATTGTTTGCCGCATCTCACTTTTATAAGCGGAGATTCTCGGTTTTTGTGCAGCAATCGTGATATCTACATTTATAATTTCAAAACCATAAGAATAAATTTTTGCTACTACAGCCTTGAGTAGTTGTTTTGAATCTATATCTTTATATGTATCATCATTATCAGGAAAAAGCATTCCAATGTCTCCGAGTCCTGCTGCTCCTAAAAGTGCATCAATAAGGGAGTGTAGTGCTACATCTCCATCACTATGTGCTTTAAATCCGTATTTTGCATTTATTTTAACACCACCCAAAAACATTTCGCCTTTGTCATCAAAAGCATGAACATCAAAACCGTTTCCGCTAAAAGTATCGCTTGAGGGTGCATCCAGGCATACTAACTTGTTTAAATCTTGGACAAAGGTGATTTTAGTGGCATGCTCATCTCCTTGTACAAAGTCGCGAGTGCCACCATACGTTACAATTGCACTACTTTCATCTGTGAACTCTGTTTTTGTTTGTAGGGCTTCTTTAAGTATTTTACTGCGAGAGAGCTGCGGTGTTTGGATTCTTTTTACTTTATCTCTGTCAATTGTGGTATTTTCATAGACTATAGTATCTGTTACATGTAAAAAAGGAACAATGCAATCTGCTACACCTTTTTTATCGAGTATTCTTTGTAAAAATTCTTTAGATATACAAGCTCTTGCAATATCACTAACAAGAACATATTCACTTTCTACATGTAATAAGGCATTTTGTAAAGATGCTTGTCTACTGCTCCCCCCTTGCACAAAATCATAATCAGCGTAATTTTGCATAAAAGGAATATCTTCTTTTGAAGATACAACAATTATTTTGGAAAAAAGTTTTGTTTTTTCAAATCTATCTGCTACAAATTGCCACAAAGGCGTATGGTTGATTCTTAGCCACTGTTTTTTGACAGTCGTATCAAAACGACTAGAACTTCCAGCTGATAATAGTATAAGCGTCAAATCAGACAAATACTCTCCTGTAATTTAAAAGTGTTACGAAATTATACACTTCTAATTCTTTTTTTATCTTAAATGGGTAAATAAGGCAGTTTAATTTTCAAATATTGCATAAATAATCTTGTCAAGTCTTACACTTTATATTAGATTAACTTTATTTGATTATATTTCCATTACATATATAGAAATGAAAATATAATATTGAGGAGAAGCTTATGAGATCTTCATGGGTAAAAGAGCGAGAAAGTGATTCTGTAAGAACACAGATGCACTACGCAAAAAAAGGCATCATCACGCAAGAGATGGAATATGTCGCAAAAATAGAAGATTTATCTCCTGAACTGGTTCGTAGTGAAATAGCACGCGGTAGATTAATTATACCTGCTAACATTAAGCATACGTCATTGGAACCAATGGCAATAGGAATTGCAAGTAAATGTAAAATTAATGCGAATATCGGTTCTTCTGCTATAGCATCTGATGTACAGGGCGAAGTTGAAAAGATGCAGGTTTCCCAGCATTATAAAGCAGATACAGCGATGGACCTCTCAACGGGTGGTGATTTGGATGAAATAAGAAAGGCAGTTATTGCTTCTTCAAAAATTCCTATCGGTACAGTGCCAATTTATCAGGTTTTACATGATGTAGGAAATAAAATCGAAGATTTAACAATAGAAGTTATGCTTGAAGTTTTAGAACGTCAAGCAAAACAAGGTGTTTCTTATTTTACAATTCATGCAGGTTTTTTACTTGAAACAATGCCTAAAGTTGCAAAACGTAAAATGGGAATAGTTTCTCGAGGTGGTTCACTGATGGCTGCATGGATGATGCATTATCACAGAGAAAATCCTTTTTACAGTGCATTTGATGAAATTTTGGATATTTGTGCAAAATATGATGTATCACTTTCTTTAGGGGATTCTCTTCGTCCTGGTTGTTTGGCAGATGCGTCAGATGATGCGCAACTTGGCGAGTTAAAAGTTCTTGGTGAATTAACACTTCGTGCATGGGAGAGAGATGTTCAGGTTATGATTGAAGGACCGGGGCATGTTCCTTTAAACCAAATTGAGCGAAATATGAAGATTCAAAGAGAATTATGTCATGAAGCACCTTTTTATATTTTAGGGCCGCTTGTAACTGATATAGCAGCAGGATATGATCATATATCTTCTGCGATTGGTGCAGCTGTTGGTGGATGGCATGGTGCAAGTATGCTTTGTTATGTTACACCAAAAGAGCATTTAGGGCTTCCAAATGCTGATGATGTTCGTGAAGGTATTATTGCTTATAAAATAGCGGCTCACGCTGCTGATATTGCCCGTGGTCGTAAAGGTGCAAGAGATGTGGACGATGAAATGAGCGATGCAAGATATGGTTTTGATTGGGAAAAGCAGTTTGAACTGGCACTTGATTCAGAACGTGCTCGTGAATATCATGATGAAACACTGCCTCAAGATGTATTTAAAGAAGCAGAATTTTGTTCTATGTGTGGACCAAAGTTTTGTTCTTATAAAATAACACAAGAGATTATGGATAACCCAGAAGCAATCGCACAAATTGCAAAAGATGCCAAAGAAAAAGAAGAAGCTGAAGCTTTAGTTTAAGCTTAAAAATAAATTGACTTTAAACAAGACAATATTTGTCTTATTTAGATATACTATAGTTTCAACATTATTTCTCTGCTATTTATGGGGAGTAAAAAGGCATTAGTGCCGTGGGCTCTCCGTCGAGGAGAACTCAGTGTTAACGTAGGCAAAGGAATCAAGGTGCCCCTTGAGGGTATACTTCCTTTGGCGTTAGAAAGGGAATAAAAAAGGTTCCCTTAAATTTCGAGGTACCCCTTGAGGGTAATAAAATAAATTAAAGGAAAGAATAATAATGACTGAAGAAATTGTTAAATCAGCACTGTCAAAAGTTATGTATCCTGGTTTTACCAAAGATATTGTAACTTTTGGTTTTGTTAAGGATATAGTTATAAATGCTAAAGATGTAAGTTTCACTGTAGAAATCACATCATCAGCACCAGAAGTTGCCCAGCAAATTAATGATGAAGCAACAGAAGCTTTAAAATCGGCAGGAGCAGGAAATATTACAGTAAATGTAAAAGCACCGCAAATGCCAAGAGAGAGTTCATCTCACGGTAAAAATATTGCACCTCAAATAAAAAACTTTTTGATGGTAAGTTCAGGAAAAGGCGGTGTTGGTAAATCTACAACATCAGTAAATATTGCTATTGCACTTGCTGCACAAGGTAAAAAAGTCGGTCTTTTAGATGCTGATATTTATGGACCGAATGTTCCTCGTATGCTTGGCGTTTCTGATGTGAAACCTGAAGTAAACGGGAATAAAGTACTTCCAATTAAAGCATATGGCATTGAAGTTATGTCTATGGGTTCACTTATGGAACCAGGGCAATCTTTAATCTGGCGTGGTGCTATGATTATGAAGGCGATTGAGCAATTTTTGCGTGATATATTATGGTCTGAACTAGATATTATGGTCATTGATATGCCACCGGGAACAGGGGATGCACAGCTCACATTGGCACAAAGTGTTCCTGTAACTGCAGGTTTAACTGTAACAACGCCTCAAGGTGTTTCATTAGATGATTCTCGCCGTTCTTTAGATATGTTTAAAAAATTAAATATTCCTATTGCCGGAGTTATTGAAAATATGAGTGGGTTTATTGCCCCAGATACTGGCGTAGAATACGATATTTTTGGAAAAGGAACTTCTGAGCCTATGGCAAAAGAGTTCGATACAAAAGTTATTGCTGAGATTCCAATTGAGCCAAGTATTCGAACTGGTGGAGATGAAGGGAAACCTATTACTTTTGTAAATCCTACATCTGAGAGTGCAAAAAGATATATGCAAGCTGCTGAATCTATTTGGAACACAATTGAAGATATTAATGCAAATGGTGGAGTAGACAATCAAGCTGTTCAACCGACAACACCTCCTGGTGTAAGTGCATGTTCAACAGGTGGCTCTGCACCTAAAGAACAAAGTGGCGGCGGATGTGGCTGTAGCTAAAAACTTATAAAAGCAACGCTTTCTTGCGTTGCTCCCATTCCTCTATTTTTTATCTTAAATTATCATTCTCCGACATCTCTTTTTTATACTCGACAATTTTATTTCTTCCTGTAGTTTTTGCAACATAAAGAGCTGTATCTGCATACTTAATACATTTCCAAATGGTGTCACCGTCTTTAGGAAATTTTGCTATACCTATACTCATTGTTTTTTGTAGTGTTTGTCCATTACCAGCATCAAATATCAGTTTTGCAAATTCTGAGTGTATTTTTGTGGCAATTTTCATAGTACCTTCATCGTTTGCATTGTGAAGCATAATAACAAACTCTTCTCCACCATAACGAATGGCAAGATCAGACTCTCTAATGGAATCTAGTACTACCTCTCCTATTTTAGCAATGACTTTATCGCCTACATCATGACCATAGGTGTCGTTTACTTTTTTAAAGAAGTCCACATCGAGCATAAGAATACTGTACGTTGTCTGATCCCGTTTTGCCTGACTTGCGACAGTATCTATAAATTCTTCTAAAAATCTTCTGTTGTACATGCCAGTCATTGCATCTCTTAAAGAAGTATCTCTGAGCTTGGACATAAGTATCTTACTCTCTATCACAGGTTTTGCTGCTTCTAAATAATTTTCTATACTTTGTATATAAGAATTGATTTTGTTTAATTCATTTTTATCTTTACTTGTAACGGAAATGATTAAAGAATTTTCATCATTGATAGTAAAAGGAATGCAAATATATTCTAAATCATTGCATGCACACTCTTGACATAAGTTGGTGAATTCACTAGAAATTACAGAGGTATTTGTTCTGTGTGCACGGCAAAGAGAAGCATCTAAATCAACTTCATCGTTGCATATACTCTCACCATTGCTTATATAAATAAGCTTTCGAATTGATTTGACTGTGTCGACTTCATAAAATGCGAAATGCGAAAGTGCATACTTGTTTTTTAGTACATCAACTATTCTTGAATATACAACATCCTTTGTGGCGTCATGCTCAATAGTCTTTTTAAATTTATAAATATCTGAGAGTTCATCAATGATTATTTTTGCTTCTTGGAGCGGATCTGTTGAGGAAATACATCCCTGAGGAACAAAAGTTGCAAGATTATATTTTATATCTCCGAAGGTCTCTTGCATCTTTCTAAATAAGGTATTAAGATGATTAATAATTTTTTTGGCATCTCCAGCAACGGATGTTTGAAATTCATGAGAAAAGTCACCTTTGTACGCTTTTCTAATTCCTTGTTGCATATCAGAAAAAAGTTTCAGATAGGGCGTAACGTAATGATTAATTAAAAGAAGCACTACAATAATAAATATGATATTTATGGCAAGTATTTTAAGTATGGTAAACATTCCATCATTACGCATATTTGTAATGTTAAATTCCATACTGATGACACCAAGTGTATCTCCTCGTTGAACATTATGGCACGATAAACAATCTGCTCCACTTCCTACCACTGCTTTATATGGTATAGTTATTCTTAGCATAGAGTTGTCTGCTGATTCAGTAATTTTTTGAACCATTTTTCCTGTTGTTAAGACTTGCTTATCTATTGCATCTCGTACCGTTTCACTGTGAAAACCTTTTCCATATTGTTGTACTACTTTCTTTGAGCGAACAATCCATAATTTTTTAATTTTGTCATTATTGTGACTGATTTGATTGAGAAAATAACTTCTTTTATCCATAATGCCATTGACCATGTGTGCGGTTAATCCATCTTTAACAATCGCCGCTGTCATGGTAGCTCTTTGCGTTGCATTTTTAATACTATAGTCTCTAAAGTTTAACGAAACATTTATAATAGTGGCCAGACCCAGTCCAAGAAGCATAAGTGCGACAAATAGTAGAAGTTTTGATTTTGTTTGCATAATATTCGCTTATTATTAAATTTAATTTAAATAGTTTAGCTGATTATAAATTAAATTAAAGTGAAAATATCACTTTTTTCTTACTATTACTCTACAGTTACACTTTTTGCTAAATTTCTTGGCATATCTACATCATTTCCGAGTCGTATTGAAATTTCTAAAGATAAAAGCTGCACAACAACCATCATTTCAAAAAATTCGAGCATATAATGTTCACGTACTTGTGTTTGTATAAAATCATCTGCTTTGTCAAATATAACAGGGCTGATAGCACAAATGGTAGAATCTCTAGCACTTAGCTCTTCCACGTTACTTTTGGCCTTTTCATATAAAAGATTCTGTGGAAGTAGGGCAATGGTAAAAAGTTCTGGATCAGCCAAAGCAATGGGCCCGTGTTTCATCTCACCACTAGGGTATCCTTCTGCATGTAGATAAGAGATTTCTTTGAGTTTGAGTGCTCCTTCAAGGGCAAGAGGAAAGAAAATATCTCTTCCAATGAAGAAAAAACCATGTCCATGTAGATAACGCTTTGAAAGTCTTTTAATTCTTTCATGCATTGTATCTTCTACATGTACACTCGCTGGAACATTACGCAAAAGTGCTATTTGTTTTTCTATCTCTTGTTGTGAAAGAGATTTTTTTATTTGTGCCACATATAAAGAGAGCATCCAAAATACTGTTACTTGTGTTGCAAAAGCTTTTGTAGAAGCGACCCCTTTTTCTATACCTGCCCGTGTTAAAATTGCTCTATCAGCTATACGAACCATAGAAGAGTTGTCGACATTACAAATGACAAGGGTTTTTAGACCTGCTTTTTTTGCGATTTTGAGTGTTTCAAGGGTATCGGCAGTTTCCCCACTTTGTGAGATTACAACAAAAAGAGTATCTTTACTCATAATAGGGGAACGGTAACGAAATTCTGAGGCAACTTCTACGGAAGTTTTTATTTTTGCATCTCGCTCAAACATATATGAGGCACACAGTGCTGTATGGTATGACGTTCCACAGGCACAGAGCTTAATCTCTTTAATACCTTCAAAAAAATTGTAATCAAGCTCATCAAATAGTACTTTATTTTCGCTCAAACGACCAAGGAGTGTATCAGCAATAACACTGCTTTGTTCATATATTTCTTTTTCCATAAAAAAACGGTATCCCTCTTTTTGGGCTGAGAGTTTATTTATAGGGAGTTTTGTAAAAGAAGGCTCTTTTTTTACATTATTTTTACTATATATAACAAGATCATTTTGTGTAACATAGCCATAATCACCATCTTCAAAGTAGTTAACTTCGCTGCACTCGCCAATAAGTGGAGTATCTGATGATGCAAAATATTTTTCATTTTCGGCATTTATGCCTGTCAGCATTGGTGAACCATTTTTTGCAAAAAATATTGTTTTCTCTTCACTTTTTGTTATAAGCAGGATTGCATAGGCACCTTGAAGTTCAGAAATTGTTTGTTTAAATGCTTCAAAAGCATTTGAGGTATTTTGTAAGTTTTTTTCAAACTGATGGACAATCACCTCGGTATCTGTCTGGCTTAAAAAAACTACACCCTCTTCAAGCAGTTCTTTTTTTAGTTCTGCATAATTTTCAATAATACCGTTATGCACAACATAAGAGTTATGTCCTACCTGAGGATGGGCATTAAGCTCTGTTGGCTTTCCATGGGTTGCCCATCGCGTATGTCCAATGCCGGCTGCAAAGCCTTCCGTTGTAAAGTTTTTTGTTTTTTCTTCAAGGTTTATCAGTTTTCCAACGGCTTTGAAACTGGAAAATTCTCCATCACTGAGTACGGCAATTCCGGCAGAATCATAGCCTCTGTATTCCAGCTCTTTAAGCCCGTTTAATAAGATTTCTTTTGTATTCTTTTGACCTAAATATCCAACAATTCCACACATATAGAGCCTTTATTTTGTATGATCTGATAACAATTCATAAATTTTTTCAACATTATTACATATATTGTTTTGTTTTTCCATTAAAAAACTGTCTTTGACCTTATGCTTGCTTGAGTGGATTTTTGCTGTAATGATGTTGATATTTAGTTCTTCAAATTTATGCATGACATAAGCTAAAAGTCCTATCTGATTTGCAGTGTGAATGGCAAGTTCTGCATGAGTTAAAGAGTGTTCACAATCTATAGTGATTTCTTCTCTTTTTATATGAATCTCTTTGAGTTTTACCTCTCTGCTCATATTAAAAGCATTATCGATGCTATCTTGCACTTCAACAAGTATATTGGAATCAACATTTTGTATAAATTCAATTTTGAAGTATTTTATATCGTCAAAAAGTGTGAAAATTTCCATAGAAGCTACATTTAAATGTGCTAAAGTAGCAAGTAAATAACCAATATTAAGTGGAATTCTTCGATAAATTTCTATACTTAAAGAGTTCACATTTTTTACTCTAAAACTGTACTCTTTTGTCTCTTTTGCTATTGTTGCAATATTTATAATGTCTTGTGGCGAGTGTTTAAAGAAAAAGAGATTTGATTCTATGCCTAAAACTTTTTTACGTAGTATTACGGGCAGTTCTTTAAATTCTTGAAGGTTTTTGACTCTGCCTTCAATAAGAAGTCGTTTTTTTGCATCGGTAATTCTGCCTCTGTTTTGGGCAATTTCCAGAGCATTGACATAAAGATCGTAAAGAAGTTTTGCATTAAAAGAGTTGTAAATATCCCCACCAACGCCACTAATGTCTGCATAGGTAAGAATATAAAGCAGTTGAAGGTTTTTGTCATCGCCTATTTTTGACATAAATTTATAGAGCGTTTTTTCATTATGGATGTTTTCTTTGAAAGCAACATTACTCATAAGTATATGATGTTTCACAAGTATAACAGCTCTTTTTGTCAGCGTTTCATCAAGATTTATGTGTTTTGCAAACTGAACCACGATTTTGGCACCGACATCACTGTGGTCTTGTTTCCTGCCTTTTCCGCTGTCATGAAAAAAGACAACAATTTTTAAAAGAAGCCTTTCTTCTTTAGTTAATTCATTATAAAGTGTCTGCAGCGATGCTTCTTTGATGTTTTCAAGTGCTTCAACACATTTTATAGAGTGAATATCAACCGGATAGTGATGGTAACCGTCAAATTGCGGCAGATGCATTACTTTTTTAAAATTTACAAAAAGAACGGGAAGTATGCCTGCTTCATAAAAAAGTTTTAAAAAAGAGGCAATATGTGCTTTTTTAAAAAGTTCTTGTATAAGATAATATGTTGTCTTCGTCAGTGGATATGGAATTTTGGCAATAGTAAACTGGTGTAAAAAACCGGCATCAAATTTATAATCAATGTCGGGCAAATTTATGAGAAGCTGCAGTAACGTAGTTATTTTTTGTGCTTCTAAATTAAAAGAAGCGTAAAGCCTACTATTGTATTCGTAAAATCCGTGTTGGAGTCTGTGTTTTTTAAATGAAGCAATATGTTTTTTATCAAATATAAAAGGTCTAACCATTTTTTTGACAAAAATCTGCGTAAAATTATTAATACGCCATTGTGCTTCTAAAACCTTGCTTGCAAGTTTTTTTTGTTCTTTGAAACCTAAGAGTTTACTGACTTCTGGAATGTATTCTAAAAGGAGTCTGTCCTCTTGTTTATTTGCTATGAGGTGCAGGGCACTTCTGACTCGGTAAAGAAGTTCTAATGCTATACGAAATTCTCTGTACTCTTCATCACTAAAAACAGTACCGCTGAGCTCTTTTGTGTTGGTTATGCCATAAATAGTTTTTGCAACCCAGTAGATGAGTTGAGAATCTCTCAGCCCTCCGACGCTCTCTTTAATGTTTGGTTGCATAGAACTTGGGTATTTTTTTCTTCTTGTTTGTGCTTCTTCTATTTTAGCAATGAGAAATTCTTTTGGTTCAAAAAGGCGTATTTTATTTAACTCTCTTTGCGTTGCATGCCAGGTAAAAGGAGAACCGGTAATAAATCTTGACTCTATTAAAGAAGTTTTTATAGTTATATCTTCCTTACTTGCTTTAAAAAGGTCATCTACTTCATGGACTCTATGCCCGAGCTTCATACCGGCATCAAGGGCAAGATAAAAAAGTTTTTCTATAATAAGTTCACAATTATACCCCTCAACATCTTTATAAACTATGAGCAAATCAATATCACTATGAACACAAAGCTGCTCGCGTCCATAACTTCCAAGAGCAATAATGGCAATTGGAATGGAACTACGCATAGGCAGATAATTGCCAAAAGCACGGCGAAGGACAGTTTTGTACATAAGTTCCATAATGGAATCGAGTTTTTTTGTATGACGTACGAGAAAATCTTTGCCCTGATTTTTTGTAAAGAGTTCAGGTAAAGATTCTTTATATTCTTTTATGTATTGTTTGAAGAGTTTTGAGAGTTCAAAGTCTGAACCTTTTTTTTCTATAACATTTTCTATTTCTAAAAGTAAATTCATATACTATTATATTGAATTTCTGATATAATTTATCTTTAAAATTTAATATTAAGTATAAAGTTATAAAAAAAGGGAAAAAATGACAATTACAAAAAGTGTAACATTTATAGCAAAAAATGGATATGAAGATAAAATGAAAGAACTACTCGCAGCTATGGTGGCACCAAGTAAATCGGAAAAAGGCTGCTTGTTTTATGAAATATTTCAATATGAAAACGAGAGAAAAAGGTTTATGGCCGTGGAGACTTGGGAAAACGAAGCTGCTTTAAACGGGCATAAATCCTCAGCACATTATAAAGTGTATAAATCTTCGTATGAGCCTTATTGTGAAGACAAATATACAGATGAATTAGAAGTTTTGGAGTAATTATGGATAACTTATGGAACGATAAAAAAGCAGCTACATGTAAAAATGATTTGGATTTGAGAGTCTACAGCTCAAACCTTTTAGGAAAAGATGATGAACTTGTACTGCACGGGGGTGGAAATACATCTCTTAAAAGTACAATAAACGGAGAAAATATTTTACATGTAAAAGGAAGCGGTTGGGATTTAGAGAGTATAAAAGCGGAAGGTTTTGCCCCTGTAAAAATGGATGTTCTTTTAGAAATGGCAAAACTCCCAGAGCTTAGCGACAGTGAAATGGTACGCCTGCAAAGAGAAGCAATGACGGATAAATCTGCACCAAATCCTTCAGTAGAAGCAATACTTCATGCACTTATTCCTTACAAATTTGTAGATCATACCCACGCAGATGCAATTGTGACTATTTCAAATTCTCTTAACGGGGATGAACATATTGTGAATCTTTTTCCTAACTTTTTAATAGTAGATTATGTGATGCCGGGCTTTGAACTTGCACATAAAATATATGAGATGACAAAAGATTTAGAGTGGGATAGTATTGACGGTATCATACTTCATCATCACGGGATTTTTACATTTGATAATGATGCAAAAAAATCGTATGAAAAAATGATAGCAGCCGTCAGTAAAGCTGAAGAATTTTTGGATGAAAATGCCGTTGTACATGTAGAACATAATTATGTACACAGTGGATGTGACATAGGAAAAATTACAAGAGTTTTATCGAAGTATAAAGGTTATGAAGTCTCTATCAATATTAACCAATCGCCCTTAGCTTCTTTTTATGCTTCACAAAAGAATCTTAAAGAATTTGCTTCCCGCGGTGTTTTAACACCAGAACATATTATTCGCACAAAAAGAGTGCCTCTTATTATGGAAGATACGGACCTAGAAGCCGGAATTGAGAACTACATAAAAGAGTATGAAGCGTACTTTGAAAAGTATGCCAAAGATGAGGTGATGTTAAATCCTGCACCTAATTATATGATTATAAAAAATCTTGCGGTCATATCTTTTGGTAAAGACAGAAAAGAAGCAGCTATTATAAATGATATAGTCAATCATACTATGCTGGCAGTTCTCAGAGCTGATAAACTAGGTGGCTACCAAAGCATCAGTGAAAAAGAAAGTTTTAAAATGGAGTACTGGGAATTAGAGCAGGCAAAACTGAAAAAGTAAATTTTTACATGTAAGTTGGCAACTCTTTTCGGAACCCAGGTTTTCAAACGCTAAAGCGTGACTTAGAAAAAAACTAAATTTTTTTCTGTAATCTGGGCTGAATTGCTTTGATAGCTAAAGAGCCAAAAAAACCAAAAAAGAGGTAAATATGACTAAATATCTTATGGCAATAGATGCAGGTACAGGCAGCATCCGTGCCGTCATCTTTGATACTAAAGCTAATCAAATTGCAGTTGCCCAAGAAGAATGGACACATATAGCAGAAGAAAATGTGCCAAATTCTATGACTTTTGATTGTAAAAATAACTGGTCTTTGGTTCTTACATGTATAAAAAAAGCGATACAAAAAGCTGCTATAAACCCTGAAGATATACTGGGTGTAAGTGCTACAAGTATGCGTGAAGGCATTGTTTTGTATGATAATGAGGGGAAAGAACTTTGGGCTGTAGCAAACGTGGATGCAAGAGCCCAAAAAGAAGTGCGATATTTAAAAGAAAATTTTGCAGAACTTGAGGAAGAGTTTTACGCAATCTCAGGACAGACTTTTGCACTTGGTTCCTTGCCACGTCTTTTATGGTTAAAAAACAATCGTCCGCAAATTTATAAAAAAGTAGCCCGCATTTCTATGATAGGCGATTGGATTTTGGCACGTTTAAGCGGCGTAATAGCAAGTGACCCCAGCAACGGCGGGACAACTGGTATTTTTAGTTTGAAAAAGAGAGATTGGATGCCACAAATGGCTGCAAAAGTCGGCATAAAAGATAGGATTTTTCCTAAGGTTTTAGAAGTTGGCTCTTTTATGGGTTTTGTGACACAAGAGGCATCTGAGTCGAGCGGACTTTCAACGACTACAAAGGTTATTATGGGCGGTGGTGATGTTCAGCTCGGTGCTGCAGGTCTAGGCGTTGTAAAAGCAGGGCAGGTCGCAATTCTTGGTGGTTCCTTTTGGCAACAGGTGGTCAATATAAAAAGTGATGTAACACCTCCAAAAGATATGAGTGTACGTGTGAATCCACATGTAATTACAGGGCTTTCTCAGGCAGAAGGCATTACGTTCTTTTCGGGGCTTGTTATGCGTTGGTTTCGGGATGCTTTTTGTGAAATCGAAAAAGCCGAGGCAAAAGAAAAAAATTGTGACGTGTATGAAATATTGGAGCAAAAAGCACAAAAAATTCCTGCAGGCTCTTATGATATATTGCCGATTTTCTCAGACACTATGAAATATAAAAAATGGTATCACGCTGCACCGAGCTTTTTAAATCTCGGACTCGATGCAGACAAATATAACAGGGCTTCAATGTTTAGAAGTTTAGAAGAAAATGCTGCGATTGTTTCAAGTATAAACTTAGAAAAAATCAAAGAGTTCAGTGGCGTGGAGTTTGATGAAATAGTTTTTGCCGGAGGTGCAAGCAAGGGTAAGCTATGGTCGCAAATTGTCGCGGATGTGACAGGTTACAGGGTGAAAATTCCCCGTGTTACAGAGGCTACAGCCTTAGGTGCTGCAATGGCAGCAGGAGTAGGTTGTGGTATTTATGAAAATTTGGCAAGTGCAGCAAAGGAGCTGGTAGTATGGGACAAAACATATGAGCCAAATTTAGAAAATAAAAAAGTTTATGACAAATTGAAAATCAAATGGCAGCAGGCATATGAAGTGCAATTAAAGCTAGTTGATGATAATATCACAACTTCAATGTGGAAAGCCCCCGGACTGTAAAAGCCTAAGAGGCGAAGCGAAAGCATCGCTTCCGAAGAGAAAAAAAGATTTTACATGTAAACCTGAGAAGTCTTTTCGGAACCCAGACTTCAGTCTGGGCGATAATGGCATAAATATAAATAATTTTTACAAGGTACAAAATGAATATAATGAATAGAATAAATTTTGAAGAAGCACTTAAACTCTATGATATGGATTTTTTTGAACTTGGTGAATTAGCCGATAAAAAACGCCAAGAATTACACGGTAAAAAAACCTACTTTAATATCAACCGTCATATCAATCCAACGAATGTATGTGCAGATGTTTGTAAATTTTGTGCTTACTCTGCGACACGAAAAAATCCAAACCAGTATACAATGACGCATGAAGAAATTATGAAAATTGTCGCCGAAGTTGATTCTCACGGTGCCAAAGAGGTGCATATCGTCTCTGCACATAATCCTAATGTTACACTTGATTGGTATTTAGGCATATTTAAAAAGATTAAAACAGCTTACCCACATCTACATGTAAAGGCTCTCACGGCTGCAGAAGTTGACTTTTTATCTCGTCATCATGGGCTTAGTTATGATGAGGTGCTTGATTTGATGGTGGAAAACGGAGTTGATTCTATGCCTGGTGGTGGTGCCGAAATTTTTGATGAAAAAGTGCGTGATTTTATTTGTAAAGGTAAAGTGACATCAGACCAGTGGTTTGAAATTCATAGAAAATGGCATGAACGCGGTAAAAAATCAAATGTTACTATGCTTTTTGGACATGTTGAGAGTCGTGAAAACCGCATAGACCATATGATGCGAATACGTGAACTACAAGATATTACAGGCGGATTTAACTGTTTTATTCCATTGGTGTATCAAACAGAAAATAATTACCTTAAAATTGAAAAAGCGATTACAGCTAATGAAATTTTAAAAACAATGGCCGTAGCAAGATTAGTACTTGATAATGTGCCAAATTTAAAAGCATATTGGGTGACATCAACTGTAAACTTAGCTTTAGTTGCACAGGAATTTGGAGCAAATGATTTAGACGGAACCATAGAAAAAGAGTCCATAAATTCAGCCGCAGGAGCAAAAAGTGCCAATGGTATCGGCGTTGAAGATTTTACAGCACTTATAAAAAACAGCGGATTTACACCGGTAGAGAGAGACAGCCTTTATAATGAAATAAAAGTCTGGTAAAAAGAGTTTTATATTAAAATTTCAGTTGTTATTCCAACATATAACCGATATGAATATTTAAAAAGAGCTGTGGTATCTGTACTTTCTCAGACTTATGCAGCAGATGAAATAATTATAATTGATGACGGTTCAACAGACCAAAGTGCACAAATTATAAAAGAATTTCCAGACATTATTTACATGTACCAAAAAAACAGCGGTGTTTCATCAGCTAGAAATAGAGGTATAAAGTACGCAAAAAATGATTGGGTTGCATTTTTGGACTCGGATGATGTTTGGCATAAAGATAAACTAAAACTACATGTAGAATTCCATCAACAAAACAGTGATACTTTTATGAGCTATACAGATGAAAAATGGGTAAGAAATAACAAAGAAGTGAAAATCCCAAAAAAGTTTCAAAAAATAGGTAAAAATGCATTTGCGGAAAATCTTTCGTATTGTAATATCGCTCCATCTTCTGTGCTTTTACATAAAAAGTTATTTGAGTGGTGTGGAGTGTTTGATGAAAATTTAGCAGTATGTGAAGATTATGATTTATGGCTTAGGATTACATGTAAGGAAAAAGTAGGATTGATAAAAAATAAACTCATAACAAAATATGCAGGGCATGAAGACCAACTCAGCTTTAAATATTGGGGCATGGATAGATTTCGTGTTCAGTCATTGGAAAAGTTTTTAGATACGGAGTATGAAGATTTGGTGCTAGAAACTTTAATAGAAAAATATAATTTGTTGCTCAAAGGTGCAATAAAATATGATAAAATGGCAGACATTAAAATTTATGAAAGCAAATTAGAGTTTTTAAGACTAAAGGGGCGAGGTTGAAACCTTGCTTCCGAAGGGCAAAGAGCTTAGGATGTTTTTCAGAATCCAGATTCCAACCTGAGAAAAAATAGATAAGGAATAATTTGTTAACACTTACAGCAGAAAATAAAAAGACACTCTTTTATATACTCATCGCATTCGCTTTTTCAGTCGCTATGCGTTTCATTTGGGTTTATCAATTTGGCGATTATGCACCATTTCATTTTCACAATCAATTAATGATTAACACTAATGACGGTTACTTTTGGGCGGAAGGGGCTCGTGATTTACTCTCGGGAACGGGAACAAATCCGGATGCAAAAGAGTTTTATGATAAGTTCCATCAGTTGAATGACCTCTCACCGGTTACGACTGCAGCGGCACAACTCACGGCATTTTTTGCAAAAATTTTACCATTTTCTTTTGAAAGTATCATTTTTTATATGCCGGTATTTTTAAGCTCTCTTGTTGTTATTCCTATTATTTTAATAGCCAAGGCTTTAAAAAACTTGGAAATGGGACTTATCGCTGCACTTTTAGCATCGATTGCATGGAGTTATTATAACCGTACAATGGCAGGGTATTACGATACTGATATGCTAAATATTGTATTGCCGATGTTTTTGCTTTGGTCTATTATTTGGGCAGTAAAAACAAATAAAGATATATACCTGCTTTTCACTGCTTTAGATATTTTAGTCTACAGATGGTGGTACCCTCAAAGTTACTCTTTAGAATTTTCATTCTTTGGTTTGATTTTAGCCTATGCACTTATATTTGACCGCAAAAATCTTTATAATTATAAATTGTTGGCTATTATGATGTTTGCAATGATGAATACGCATGGCTACATCCGTTTAGGCTTTGTTTTAGCTGCTTTTTATACCTTTAAACAAGAAAAATATGATAAATATCTTTACTATATATTAGTAGCTTCTGTTCTTGGTTTTTTTGTGACAGGTGGATTTGAGCCAATTTGGGCACAGTTAAAAGGCTATGTTTTTAGAGACAGTGTAAGTAGTACAGACAAAGGACTCGGTTTGCATTTCTTTACCGTCATGCAAACAGTTCGTGAAGCAGGGCATATTCCTTTTGAAACCTTTGCAAATCGTATCAGCGGAAATACCGTTACGTTCATTATCTCTTTGCTCGGGTATGTGTACCTTTTGTATAAACAAAGAGTGATGATACTGTCTCTTCCTCTCTTGGGTCTCGGCTTTTTGGCATATGTTGGGGGACTTCGATTTACAATTTATGCTGTTCCCATTTTAGCATTTGGTATGGCATTTTTAATTACTGAGATTTCTCAAAAATTTATAGGGAAAATCAAATTTTTATTTATGATGCTTTTAACTTTAGGTGTTTTATACCCAAATTATAAACATATAGAAGCTTATAAAGTACCGACAGTTTTTAATGCCAATGAGGTAAAAGTGCTTGATGCTTTAGGTAAAAAAGCAAATAGAGACGATTATGTAATTTCTTGGTGGGATTATGGCTACCCAATACGCTACTATGCAGATGTAAAAACTTTGGCAGATGGCGGCAAACACAGCGGAGCCGTGAATTTTCCTGTGAGTTATATGCTGACGCATACACAAAAAGAAGCTGCAAATATGGCAAGACTTGATGTCGAATATACAGAAAATAAATTTAAATTTCAAAAAGAACATAAAAAAGAGATAGAAGATAAAAATCTGACAATTTTTTCAAATATAGAAGATATGACAAAAGATTATGGCTTTAAAAATACAAATAATTTTTTACGAACACTTGCTTCTAATATTAAACTGCCGAAAAAAACACGAGATATTTACTTTTATTTGCCATATAGAATGATAAATATTTACCCGACTGTAGCACTTTTTTCAAATCTGAACCTGATGAACGGAGCAAAAGGTAAACAGCCTTTTTTCTTTGCAAGTAGAAATTTTAAAGACCTCGGCAGTAAAATTCAACTGGCACAAAATATATTTGTAGACAAAAGAACGCTACAACTCACTCTTGGGAATAAAACTTTGCCGATACGAAGATTTGTAAAAACCTACTATACAAAAGGAATGCAACTGCATAAAGAAGTGCAATTAGTTAATTTTTCATCAGACATAAGTGTAATATATATGCAAAATTACAATACTTTTTTACTCGTCGATGAAAAAACATACAATTCACTTTACATTCAATTAATGGTTTTACAAAATTATGATAAAAATCTATTTGAACCGGTAATAATGGCACCGAGCGTAAAAGTATATAAACTAAAAATATAGGAAAGGTCAAAATGTCTTCTCGGAACCTAGGTTTCAATCTGGGCTAAACTTTTTTAAGTATAATAAAAT
>Ga0256829_1001384_pt1 | contig 20150 bp, 10 predicted proteins | sample 131447metaG_FD_185979 | JGI IMG/M metagenome (GOLD analysis project Ga0256829, IMG submission 185979) | Hydrothermal vent microbial communities from Lau Basin, Pacific Ocean - 131-447 | ecosystem: Environmental > Aquatic > Marine > Hydrothermal vents | place: Pacific Ocean: Lau Basin | collected...
ACAGGTTCTAATACAGGTTCTAATACAAGTGCAACTAATAACACAACTAATAACAATACAAGCTATGAATATTATTTAGATCAATATTGAAATATTATCAAAATAGATGAACCTATCACAAATATAGTGGGAAATGATATATATGATATAGAAAATAATATATTAAAATTTAAGCAAACTAAAAAGAACCTAAATAATAAAGTCAGTAATGAACTGGGAAAATACAAAATCATAACATTAAAAACATACCTAAATTCATTAACTCAAAAACAAGGACAATTATCAAATCAGGCTACTGACCTAAATAATCAAATAAATAATATAAAAAATAATATAGACCAAATAACTAACAATATTAAAAAGATAAAAGAAAAATTGAAGTATAAAGTAGTAAGTATGCAGACTTTAAAAGTAGGATATATAAATAAACTAAAAACACTAGGAATTAATATTTCAGATGAAAGTAATAATTATATTATAGATTGAGATTTGTTTAATGGATGATTTGGGGTAAATAAAGTTTTTTATACATGGTATAAAAAACAACTTAAGGAACAATGAAACAAAATAAATAATCAAATCTGTAATGATGTAGAAACATATGCATATACTGCATATATTGCTCCAAGCTGGAAGAAATATAATACTACTATGGTGCCTGGCGGTAATGCATATACTATGTTGTTTTTAGATAATATTAATGCAGGTAAAAATAAAGTTGTAGATCATAATATAACTCAAAAAGACTATGATATATTTCAAAAATACTATAATAGTATAGTGCAATTATATAAACAATTAGGAGAAATAAAAGTATTTAAGAATTGGATTTCTTGAAAATTTATAGTAAGACCAAAATGATTATTATGAATGGATGTTTTAACTAATGATAATCAGTCAGTAGTTAATATCTATAACCCATTTTTATGGGAAAAGAATACAATTAAACTAATAACTCCAGATACTACACTTGATAGTAATAAAAAGTTTATTGAATATAAATGATTTAATATAGATATAACAAAATTTAATAACTGGTTCCATGATATATGAATAAATAATCTAACTAAGTTGCCTAATAATAATTGACTAGATATATTATATGATAGTAATACAAAAAATACATATGTTCCAATAAAAATAGATAATACAGTATTATCTCAAACCTGTGGTATACAGTGAACTTTAAAACAAAATTTGACTGTATTTATTAAATTTAATTGAGTAAATTATTATAATAGTGCAGTAAGCTATGTAAATGCATATAATAGTTGTGTAAGAAGTTGTAAAAAATGATGTAGTGTTTATAGAGATTGTTATGTTCCTATATTTATTAACCAAGAAAAGAAATATAAACAAGAGCAATTATCTAATACATATAATAACCAGATAAATGATTTTTGTAGTCAGTTAAATAGTTATTTATCTAAGTTTGATGCTTTAAGTTATGTAAAACAAGATAAGTTTGAAAATAAACCTAGTAAAATAAGAGTTTGTTATGAGGAAAAACCTGTATTTTTCAACTATATGTACAAATATAATATACTTGCATATAATGAAACAAGTTGAACATTTGGTAAAAGTAGTGAAAAATTTCTAGATACTAGAGAAGATAAATATCATTATACAGCAGATGGTATGTATATACCTTATTTATATAAAACAAGGTTGCCTTATAAGGTTTGTTATGATATAGATAATATATTTCTAACAAAAAAATTAAAAAAACAATTAGTTGAAAAGTGATGAACTGTAAAAAACTATACTAAAAGTAGTTGAAAATTATGATTTGTATTAGATAGTCATATTGATCTAAACTTAATATCATCTTTATTCTTTAAATGACAAAGTTTCCCAATAGCACGGCAAACAGATAAAATCTTATTTGATGTATTAAATAAATGAGCTGAATTTAATCCTATACATTTATTATACTATCTTAAACAAAAGAATGTATTATATTCTAGTTTATGATTAGATATTAATCTAAACCAAAATAAAGATACAGTAAATTATAATCCATTAACATTCGATGTATGACCAGGACAGGAAAGTATACAAGTACCAAATTCAGAGATTTGATTATCAACTAGGTTTACTAATAAACTAACAAGAGATAAAACACTAAATATAAATTTTAAGACATTTGGTTATAATTATAGATACTATGAACTTAAATATGATTTAGCTTGATGGAGCAAAATTAAAAGATGGGAACAACAAAAATATAATATGGATTTATATTATAATTGAAATGGTGGGAATATAGAAAATTATATAGAAAAATTGAAACAATATAATGATAGATATATAAATGAAATTAGTTGAACCTGAACAAATACATATTGAACTGATACCAAACTTGTATTATGATTATGATGATGATTAGATTTTGATAGAACTAAGTTAGAAGATAATGATTTGTTGAAAACATTTTTAGAAAAAGATGTAATAAATACATTTAAACTAAAAGAAAATTTATATTTATCAACTACACTTAATTTTATCAAAAGTCAGTTATTTAATATTGATTTAGCTAAATTAAAACAATGAAATAATATACAGTCTTTATTGTATATATGAAATAAACAACAGGTTAATACATATTATACATTACATTTAGTTAATGATGTTATTAAAGATAAATTAAAAACTGATTTATGATTTAAAACAAATAAATTAGAAACTGATTTAAAGAATAATTTATGACAAATAAAAGCTCAATATGATTTAGCAAAACAAAATACACATTGATGAATATGGAATACTATAATATGAACTATATCATGAATTAAAGACACTATAACTTGACTATTTACAACTACAACTAATATAATATGAAATATAGCCACAACTGTAACAGATAATATAAAACAAAGAATATGAATTATAACTAATAGCAATATTAGTAAGTCCTGTGCTGTAAGTTCTGATCCTGTTAAATGTGCATTAGATAATGTTGATAGTATTGATAATGATAATACAGATGCTTTAACTAAGATGTATTATGACTTTGATCTTAATGTAGCTAAACCTTGAATATGATATAGTGAATTAAAAATGAGAAATATATTATGAGATAATTTCAAATACTTTGTATATACCCAACATATTAATATATGAGATATTATTCTAAATCCATTCTATTCATTATTTAGAGAAACAAAAGATAAGAAAACAGAAGAAAAGATATGAATATACTCTACTGTTTCAAATATACTTACGGATACTAATCCAAATAATGTAATATGAACATTAGGAATTGATAAATATAATATTAGTGTATTAGTATGAAATATGTTAAATAACCAGTATATTATTGATAGAGTTAAAACAGCAATAAAAAGAATAAGACTATTATGAGTAGATACAAAGGCATTAGATAACTTATCTAAGTTAAAATATGATAATATAGATATAAATGGGTTGAATAGAATATTATGGCAAGAATTTACTCCATTTATGATGGCAACAAAGTTAAAAGATAATATACAAAATTATTATAAAGATAATGTAACTAAAAATAGAAGTGTATATATTCCATTATATAATTTATGGTTCTTATATCATGCAGAAGGAGTAAATAATGGTATGTTAGCAAGTCCTATTATTAATCAGATAGATACAATTTTAAAAAAGAAATTAGGAGAAGAAAAATTTACTAATTTAGTATCTGGTATAGAAAAACATAATATATCATTTCAAAATAATTATTCATGGTATGATATAGTATGAAAGTATAATGATAGAAATAAACAATATAAGCAGTTTAAAGATATAATAAATAATGTAAAAGGTATATTTGATAATGTATATATTTGTTTTGACCCTTCATATAGAAAATATAGTAATGGAAACAAAATTGTAGATTATATAGAAAAATTACCAGAAGATAAAAAAGGTATTTGTGAAAAAAGTGCATTTACATTATCAACAGATGATACAAACAAAACAATAATGTTTCTAAAATATTTCTATTGATCTAATAGTCTTAATGTTTCAGATAATACAGCTATGTGACTAATAGATATGGCTAAATTCTTAGCTTACTATGGAAATAATGAAGGAACTAAATGATGACTAGATTATATAGAATTATTTACAGTAGCATGAGATACACCATATACGGATACTAATTTATTTATAAATACTTTATTAAAAGCTAATAAATATCTTAAAGAATGATATACAGACTTAAATATGGATACAAATTGGTTGTATAAAATGTTTAATGCAGGTAAAATATGAAAACAAAATAGTATAACATATACAACATATTTAGTTAATATATTTAGTCAAATTGATAGAAGTGTATATCAATTAAAGCAGTTACATAAATTATTAGTTGGAATAAAAAATAAAAATCAAATATATGAGGTAGCTGATGTATATTTGTTAGACTTATTAGCAAACCAAAGAAATTATTTAGATAATATACAATATGCACCAAATATACATACATATACACAATTAAAAGATTATATAAATTGACAAACATTGCCAAACTTTAATCAATATAGTTTATTTGATGCAGTTGCTAAAAAAACACAGTTATGATATTTACAAAGTGTTAATAATAGTATTGATTTAGATAGTTATTATTATCATTTATTTATATGACAAATAAAAGAAAAAATAGATTGTAATAAAACATTTACTTGAGATAATATATTAATCAATAAATGTATAAATATTAAAGATGATTTGGTAAGTAGTGCAAATATAACAGATTTTAAATTTAAAATGACTAAGTATGCTAAAGAATATGATTTTGTAGAGCTATGGAAACAAGTATGAGGATTATTATATTTTACTTATCAAAATCAAAAATACTTATGACAAGCCTGGGATTTTAAACAAACAGATGAATATAAAGAACTAACAGCTAAATATTGACCTAATTGGGTTCATAAAATAGCAGGTGCAATATGAAATTGTACTTGGTATGCTAACTATTTGCACTGGAAATCTAAATTGCCAACATGATGAGGTATTGCAGGTAATGCAAAAGATTGGTGTAAAAATGCAGAAGCTAAATGATATAAAGTCGTTTACACAAAAGATATTGTAAATCCACAATCTCAACTAAAAATAGGTGATATTACGGTGTTTAATGAAAACTATCCAACATACTATAACTACCAAATGAAAGCATATTGAACTGTTTATGGACATGTATGAACATTAATATGAATTGATGATAATAGTAATGCTATTTTGATAGAGGAAATGAATTATACTAGTATAATTAAAGGAGGAGATACATTATGGGTAGTAGATAGAAGATGGGATACAGACTGGAAGAAATCTACTAAATGTTTCATAGAAACTGATAGTTTTGACTGGAAATATGAAAGTTGAAGTTGAAAAACAGAGAAAAAATAACTTGAAAATTGTTAAATAAAAATTATATTAAAAGTGTCCAAACGACTGGACTTCATAAGTATCTTCATCTAAGATTATTATAGTTTTGAATAGTCTTAATTTAAATGAAGAGCCTAGAACTAATGTTCTAGGTTTTTTCTTAATTTTAAAAAAGTATGAAAAGAACTTGAAATATTTTAAAATATTATTATATTGTTGTTGCTTGAACAATTCACCTCTTGTATAATATAACGAGTGGAGAGGTGGATTGCTTTAAGTTCGATGAAATTCTTATATAGATTATTCAAATTTTAAATTATTTTGTTTTTCATGAAGGAAACTAGGACTTGTGGTTAGGTGACAACTTTAATGTTGTCCATCAATGATCCACAAATATCCTAGTTTTTTTTGTATTGAAAAATAATGTATATTATTATAATCATTTATAGTTTAGGTTTTAATTTAATATATTAACAGATATGCACAATACCAATATTTCACCAATATATACAATTAAAGATAATAGTGTGTATGTACTTGATAATTTTTTGAATTATAAAAAATATGATAATTTAGACCTAAATATATATAACAAATATATGCAGTACTATCAGAATAATAATAATATATTAACTAAACAACTTCCAATTGCTAATTGCAATATAAGAAATGTATATTTTTTGTATCCATACAGCATATGATATGGTTATCCAAAAACTAATATATCACAACTACTTGAGATTGCTAAATTGTGAAATGAAAAATATTGTCAATATGTATATAATAATTATATTAAAGATATTATACCTAATATAGCGAATAACTATGATGCTATTGCTTTTGTGCCACCTTCAATTTCAAGAAAGTGCAATATATTAAATTTAATGAAAAAACAAATTAAATTAATATGAAAACCAATAATATATACATACAAAAAGAATATATGACCACAAATTAAAACAGTGAAAAAACTAGAAGATAAAATTAAGACAGCAGATGAAAAATTTGCAGTATGAAAAGTTGATAATAATATTCAATCAATACTTATTATCGATGATGTTGTTAATACTTGAGCCAGTATATGCAGTATTGCAAAGAAAATAAAGGAGAAAAATGAAAATGTTATAATTGATAGTTTTTGCCTAATATGAAGTTTAGATAATCAAATGATAAAGGAGATTTAAAAAAAAGAGTGGTACTAAACCACTCTTTTTGATTTATTATTCGATGAAAGGATCAAATCCAAATCAACTTTCATTATCATCACTTATTTCTTTAAGCATTGTTTCATTATTTTCAATTGTACTATAATCAAAATTTATTTGATAATTTAATATTTTATATATTTTATCAGTGTATATATCAGCTTTTCATTCAGACATATATTTTAAAGCTCATGTATAATTTTTCCTCATAATATCAGTGACTATTATAGGAGATAATCATACTGATATTAATATCATGTTAGTTAATATCCTAGTTACTCTTCAATTTCAGTCTGTGAATGGATGAATTTCTGTTATCACAAAATGTATATATGAAAATAGTATAATAGCAATTTCTTTATTTGACAATTTTAAAGCAGAATTATTATAATAATATACAAATAATTCAATTGCCATCTTCAATGTATCTTCTACTTTTTCAGGAAAAACAAATATATAAGAACTAACCATATTTTTTTGTTGTTTTAAATTTCATCATATACTAGTGTGAAATAATATATTCTTGTGTATATTTTTTAAGATAAGAAGTATATTTGTTTTTCAATTATTGTTATTAGTTAACAATTTTTTAATAAAACTATTATCATTTAGAATATTAGGATAGTATTGCTTAATTGTATTATAATAATTTTTAACATGGTGAGTATCATTTTCTCTTTCAGTTCAAACATATTCAGTATTTCATTCAATAATTTTTTTTGCTTCTGATACTTCAAATTTAGTTCATTCAATATAGTTTGAAAAATATGCTTCCCAGAAATAAAAATAACTATTTCAATATAATATATTTTCTGCTTTTAAACTATAGTATTGATTTAATTTAGTCCTTAAATTAGTTATATTAACATTAGAAAATAAATACTCTAATAATTGTATAAATTTGTCAAATCTAAATTGATCTGCATTATTATATTTTAACTTTATTTTAAATATTCAGTTAGAATATAATATATCAATAATTTTTATTATATCGCTTCTTATATTTTTGTCTTTAATAATTATTTTAATTTCATTTAGTATATCTTGTTTAGTTATATTATTATTTTTAATAAAGTTTTTCATATATGTTGTATCTGCAAAATCTTTATTTTCTTTTATTGCTAATATTATAGCATATACAGGTTTTAACTTAAAAAATGTCTTTCATTTATATAATATAGGCTTATTAATATGATAATATTTTCATATATTATCAAATATATAATCCTCTTGAAAGGTTAAATTCTCAACTGTATATTGAGTTTTTTTGTTAGTTCTTATGAATATTTTGTTATCGTATGGAGTTAACAAAATTGATTGTATTCCACCAAGATAAATAGTATTTTGTCTTTTTAGATTAACTAAAATATCAAACATCATTGAACTTAAATCAATTATTTTTTGTTGTTTTCTTAGTCTTTTGATACGTTGAAAATCATACTGATTTTCAGTATTCAAATACAGTTTAGTTCAAATTCATTTTGTTTTCAATGGAATAGTGTATTGTCTTTCTTTGTTGGTTATATACATTTTTAATATGATTATATAATAAACTTATATACTACATAGCAAACTTATAGTATATATAGCAAACTTATATATACTATAATCAACTTATATTAAAAAGCAAGTTAAGTTTTATTGAACAAAAACATATATTTTAAAATATTGATAAACACTATATTTCTAATATATAATGGACAAACTAATCAAAATAATGGATAAAAATCTTAATTTTTTTGTTTATAGTTTATATTTATATTTTAAAATAAAATAACTATGTTTTTAAAAGTAAGTAAATTGGCATTTAATAAAGTATCTAAAGAAAATTTGTTAAAATGAGTTAAAGTATCTTGAAAATCTGATTGTGAGAAATACGCCTGAAGATTAGAAGGTGAGGAGAGAGAGTTTTTTGGAGAAAAATATGTTTATTTAGATAATTCTGATAGACCAACATATGTTAACAAAAAAACTTGATGTATATTAAAAACTAATGAGTGATATAGAATACTTGAAATAAGATGGGAGGATAAACTTTTCTGAAAAATAAAGGTAGCAAGGGTAACTATAGATAATGACGATTGAAATAGAGCATTTATTGATAAAAAATTAAACTTAATACAACCAATTAAATGATATATTATATTATGAGTGGATTATCCATTAATAGACAAAATATGATATGATGATAAAGTTAAATTAGATGAGATAATAACATTATGATTAAATATTAATAATAAAAGGTTAATACCAGTTATTATTTGAAATGAAAAAGATTGAAAAAAGGTGTTTATTGATGAAAATTTTAAAGTTTATTCATATGATAGTATATTATCTGAATTATCTACTTCTAATCAAGAAGATAAAAAAGATAAAAAAGAAATATATACTAATCTTTCTAAACTAGTTGCAAAAATTCAAAATGATTATAATAAATATTATAATGAAGAAGTGTCTGATGAGGAATTAGAAGAAGAATGATGATATTATGAGGAATATATATTTTATCCTAATATTAAAATTGAGATAACAGACTGAGATGATGGTGTGTTTTTAGAAATAAATTGAGAAGAAATCAACGAAAACCCTCTAAAATATATTGAAAACTTAGATATAGATTTATTAGCTAAATACATTATTAAATATGAATTAAAATATTTGTCTCAATTTGAGTATGAAAGAATGAGTACTAGCTGAAAAGAGATTTTATCAAGAATACTGAAAAGAGATATTATGGATAGTAGGAATAAAAAAGATATAGAATTATTAGAATTTGATTATGATAGAATATCGAGTTCTTGACAAAAGGTATTAGATATAATTTTAAAATATGTGGAATATATTAAGTCTAATATATTAGAATGAACTAATGCAACAGCAGATACAAATTCATTATAATATATTTAAAATATAATACACCTGTATTATATTTTTTTGATCTGTATGGTGGTGTGTCTGAAAAAAATGTTGGTGTCCATTAGTATACTAATGGACACGAGAAAAAATAAAAAATGTTATCAGTATTTTATTAAAAAATTTTTCATAAAATAATTATTTTTCATAACATAATATATTGAAATTTAAAATCATTCTTTTATAGTTTAGAAAGCAATTCTTTTTGCTTATAATTTATTTTATTATTAATATAATACACATGACAAAAAAAAGAAAAGAAAATGTTGATAAAATTGTAGAAAACACAGATACAGTAGATACTACAAAAAAAGAAGACACTACTGAAACTACTAATACAGATAATACAGATTTAAAAGCTAAAGTATTAGAAAATATTACTCAAGTATGAATTGAGCCTATATATAAAAATGAAGAAAATAATGTAGGAGAGATATTAAATTCAGTTAGAATTGATAGATTAGGTTTAGAAGGTAAGGACAGAGATGATATTAGTGAAACTCAAAATTTATATAATACAGTTAGATCAAAAATAGATAAATTATCTAAATGTTTTGAAGAATTATCAGTAAATATATCTTATAAAGATTTAGAGGTATTTAATAATAAAACATTAAAACAAATTAATGATGATATTAATGAATTAGAATTTTTAACTTGATTAACATCAAATAAAGAGGATATTAATGATATACCTACTATGCTAAAAATAGTTAATAATGTGTTAAATATAACTTCATATAGTGAAGGTTTAAAATCTTCTTCTACCTACAAAATATTATTAGAAAGAATAAAAAATATATTATTAGAAATAGAGGAAGATAACAAAGAAAAAGAAGATAAATTAGATAGAATAAAAGATAATATAAAAGAATATATTAATAATACAGGTATATTAACTATATTAAAGAGTATATTAGTATTGATAGAATTAGAAAATTTGAAATTATCATTACATGATAAATATGAAAAAGATGAAAATAAATTAGAAAAAATAAATAATGAAATACAAAAAATAGAAGAACAGTATGAAAAGGTTATTAGTAAAATCTTAAAGAACTATGATACTGATATGTCAGTAAATAATATTAAGTATAAAGTGGCAGAGATATTAGATAAACAAGATGATGACAATAAAAAAGAAACATATAAAGGTATAATAAGAATTATTAAAGATAATTTGGAGCTGAAAGAAGATACTATCAAAGATATAGATAACATTGATATTGATACAATAAAAGAATTTGTAAAAGAAGGTAATACATATAAGTTATACAATTATTTATTTACAGATATTAAGGTATATAAAGAATTTGTAGAAGCTCAAAAATATATAGATTTATTATATACTACATTTATACATGATATATTAGATAGAATTAGTCCTATATTAACAAGATTATATTGATTATGTATATTAAGTAAGTGAGATAATATGGAAGATAACCTTAATAAAGAAGAAATTGAAAATACAGTAGAAACAATATTATATGAAAGAATGTGATTTATACTGTATATTATAATTGCAATATGGGTTATATGAATTATGTTAGCTAATATTAACAATATAAGCAATATGTGAGTATTAATGCTAGTATTATTTATACTATTGTTATGAGTAGGTCTATATGCTATGTTTAAAAAACCAAGAATTAATTCTTGAAAAAGTAAGAAATGATTAGCACTATTTGGAGTAGCACAATTTGTAATATGAATATTAATATTATTGTTTGTATCATATTCATCATCAACTGTAATACAAAATCTAGGTAATGGTTTAATGAAAGTAAGTCATATTGCTCATGTATTACAAGATAGAAATAATACTTTATGAGCTAAATTAGCTGAGCAATCATCTATATTAGCAAATACAAAACAAGATTTACAACAAACTCAATTAGAATTAGAAGATACACAAGGCAAATTAAAAACTTGTAATAATGATAAATCTAATATATTAAATGTAATTGATAGAGTAAGAAGTGAGTTGGATAGTACATACAATAAATATAATGCAGATCAATATAATGATGGTCATGAAAATGAAAAAGATGGTGCAAACTTATATGAAAGTGGTGAAAATATACCAAATGTTGAAATGAACTCTGGTGAGTAACATAATATTTTAAATTTTAGTTAAGAACATAATGACAAATAATACAACAAATACTGATCCATTTGAAAAAGTTAATAAAGAGAGCTTAAAGAATAATACAGAATTGTTAGATACTCATATTATTGATGATGCTGAAGATGAAGAAATATTATGAAAACATATAGTACATTCATTAGAAGATGTTAGTGAAAAGAAAAAAGATATTATTCTTTTCATGGAGATATTGCAAAATATATGATTGGAAGTTAGTTATACAATAACTAAAGATAATATTGAAATATCATATAATTGAGAAACTGCAACTATGAGTACAAATGATAATATTATTTTTCCTGCATTTAAAAAAGTATGATTATGGGATTATTATAAACTTAAAAGATCATATGATAATAAATGTAGAAAATTTGAAAGAACATATGAGAAAAGTTATAAAAAAATAGAAAGAGTATGTTTCACTTTATGACAAAAATTAGAAAAACTAGAAGATGAAAACTCTGCTTTAAAAGAAATAAATGAAAAATTGATAAACAAACTTGATGAACTTGGTATCCAGAAAAGACAAAGAAACACATGGAATATGGATATGGATATGAACAAACAAGATACATTTAAACCATGATGAATGAATTGATTTTAAAAATTTAAATTAAAAACATAATACACCTGTATTATGTTTTTTTTAATCTGTATGGTGGTGTTAGAAAAAAATAAAAAAAGTGTCCTACATTATATGTGGGACACTTTTTTTATTTTAAATTCTTAAAGCAATTTTTTAAAAAAATTTTTAATAAAAAATATTAATAACTTTTTAAATTTTTTCATTCAGTCATGAGATGATAATAATTTTTAAAAATCACTGTTTCATTTTCTACTATTAATGTACAATTTTCCTGCTTTTTCAAGGATAACTTTAGCAACCAAACTATTATTTTTAGATCATGCTATTTGAAATACTTTTAATCAGTTTTTAGTTCTTTTCCGTAATCTTGTACGGTTATCACTTCATTTTATTTTTATTTTTTTTTCTTTAACTAAGTATTTATATAATTTCTCCATATTTCATTTATATATTATACTAATAATTTTATGTATTGCCCCAAAAGTATATATTTTTTTTTGTACTTTATTTCATTGTTTAATTATTGCAATAACCTGTTCTTTTTGTTCAAGAAATTGTTTAATTATATAAGATATTGGTATATTCATATATAATACAATATTATTTGGGTATGTTTTAAGTATTAATGTTCTTTCTCACATATCTTCCCACCAAATACTATTTTTTGCGATAATAATAAGTGGACTATCATCATTTTTATTGGTATTTGTAATATTATTAATATTGGTATTTGTTATGTTATATAAATTTGTAATATTATTATAGACAGTCATAATATCTATATATCATTGATTTTGCTCCATATAACTTTTAATATTAAATAATTCATTATTAATATATTGTAATTGATTTAGTATTTCATCATTAACGTTTTTTTCTTTTTCCATGTTTTCATCTTTATCTACTTTTTCTTCCTCTATAATTTGTATATTATATCATCATAATTTTTGTATAATTGTCTTATATATAGCACTTTGTTTAATCTCTGGTATAGTCGTATTTTTTATAGTATTAATGTTGTAGATGCTCTTTTTAATAAAGTCAAAACTCTGTGGATAATTAGTATATGTAATACATACAGGATTTTTTAAAAGGTTATCTATTTCCTGAAGTATCTCTCCTTTTTTAATTTGTTCAAATTCTTCTTTTAATTCGTAAATATCTGGTCTAGTTTTATTTCTTCCCATATTAGTTAATATTATTATTTTAAATAATGCATGAACATTATGAAAAGTATAACATTTTTTTAAAAAAAAACAACTAAAACATAATACAGGTGTATTATGTTTTTTTTAATCTGTATGATGATGTTAGAAAAAAATAAAAAAAGTGTCCTACCTTATATGTGGGACACTTTTTTTATTTTAAATTCTTAGAACCTTTTTTTAGAACAATTTTTCATAAATTTTTCATAAATTTTTCATAAATTTTCTATAATTTTTTGACTTGAAATTTAATTTAGATTATTATACTAAAATCACTTAAAAAATTAATTTAAATGATAAACTATAAACTATGGAAAACACACAACCAATAGCAACATGTGATGAATTGTTTGATAAAGTATCTAAATTAGCAGAAGAAAATGAATTAAAAAAACTAGAATTTAATATTAAGAATATATATTTAAGTACAGAATATGATGAAGAAGAGTGAGATGCAGAATATACTTATATAATAATTGTATTGTCAAATTGAGAAAGAATTGGTTTTGATTATAATGAAGTACTTAAATTATCTGATAATGTGATAAACTATAACCTATTTGATGAAAACAAACAAAAAAAATTATTAAAATTAGAAAAATCACTTAAAAAGTGAAATTGAGTTATTCTTTTAAATGACTATAAGAATGATGAATGAGAGTTATTAATTAATTCAGCAATGATTTTTAACAAAACAAGTTTGTATGAAAATATAATTAGTACATTCATCATGAAAAATACAAAAATAAATCAAAAAAAGATAGAAGATAAACTAACTAAAGAATTAAATAAATATTTTGAAGAAAATATTATTAATGATTGGTCTAAGTTGTTAATATATTTGTATAATGAGACAAAAAATACAACTAAATAATGTTCTAGATAATAATTCTAATAATTAACTTGAAAAAAATATTATAATAATTATATTCACTCTGCAGGTGGAAAGTACAAAAAAATTTCACTTTCCATCTGCAAAATCTCATTTCAATTTGTAATACGTTTTTTGACATTTTTATGCTATGATTTTATTATCATAGCATTTTTTAGATTTTAATTTTTATAGTTTAAGGTTTTTATTTTCTATGAATAATTTAAATGAATAATAATTCAATAATCACAAAATGAGTAGTTAAGCAAATCGCTATATTAATATGAATAATAATGATAGCAATACCATTGCTTAATGGTATTATACTTTCTTGATTATGAGTTTATAATATTAATATAGATACGACATGACAGAGTAAATATAGCTCATTCCCCATATATTGATGAGTATATATGAACCAGGTTACACTTGAAAAATTATATAATTGGTATAGTAAAAAAAATGATAAAACAGATATAAAACAATTTATTGAATTTTTAAAAGAAACTAAGTTATCTGTTAATAGAAAAACATTGTATGCTTTCTTAATTAGTAATGGTGTATGTACTAATCAAAATGAATGTAATACATATATATCTATATTAGATAATAATAATGAAGATAATATTATTACTGAAAATGCAAAAATACAATATAATAAAATGTTTAAAACAGTTTCATTACCTAATGCATATATATGAACTCCTGCAGAATGACGAAATAGTTATTTTAATACAGCATTAAGACAACCAATCAATACTACAAAATGGGTGGATTTTTTCTTATTTAAGTTAAGTATAGATAATTATTTTAAGGCTAATAGTAATATATACAAAAATGATATTAATACAGCACCTATATTACTACCTGATTTAGATAAACATTGTTATTGAAACTTATCATTTACATTGACACAAGATTGTTGAGCTAATACACAAAACTGTATTACTAAACAAGCTGTATTTACATTTGATAATGCATATAATGATTTTGAGAATGTAAATCATATACTTGATCTTAAATGAACTAAAGACATAACACATTATAAAATAAATGAAAATTGTAATTGAGTAAAAAAAGATATAGATTATAAACAATTTATAAAAGATTATTTTGGATACGTTACTTGGGCTACATTATCAAGTCCTTATTTATATAAAGAAAATAAACAAGATTTTAGTAATATTGTAAGAGAGTTATTATTGATAGCACAACAAGATATTACTGTAAAAATTAATCCATTATATATGGATGATGTAAGTAGTAGTATTGAAGATGCATTATATAAATATTTCAATACAAATTATTTAAAAAATAATAACTGGCATATAGATCAATTAGTAGATAAATATTTCCAAGATAAAACAGAACCATCTGATACAATTAATACATGAACTTGAAATTATATTAAGCAAAAAGCTTGGAATTATATTAGTGATTATATAAGTAAATACGAACTAGTTGCTAATAAAAATATTAATACAATGAGTGGAAATAACAGTGAAATAGAAAAAACTGTAAAAAAATATATCAAAAATGATATTGCTGTTCTAAATAAAAATATAGATAATATATCAAAATCTAAAATAAACATATTAGACAATAATAAAATAAATTTTAAAAAGTTATTTACTATATTAACTGTAATATCACAAAATATAGATAATAATTGATCTATATCTAAATGGCTTACATATTTAGTTTGAATGTGATTTCCATCATATAATCAATGAATACTTGTAATACCAATTTATTATTGAGGAGATTATATAATATCTAAAGATACAATAAGAAATATTATATATAATCAAGTTTCTAAAACATATATTAATCTTAAAAGTAGTTATCCAATATATTTCTTATTTAAAACAAAGGCTTATGATAAATGGAGTGAATTGAGTGAAATTAAACAAAAAGTATTATGATTATTTTATACATGGATATTATTTACATTAACATTTATAAGTTATGTATTGTATATATTGTTGATATTTGTATTATTAACAATAATATGAATGTTATTATATGCATTAGTATTAAGAAGTAATTTATGAGAGAAATATACAAAAGCAGAGATAGAAGATTTAAAACAAAACTTTTATGATGATAAAGTTACAAAAAAAATATCTCATTGAATTAATAAAGCCAAAAATGAAGTTAAAGATGAAGTTAAAAATATTTCTTCAAAGATCATAAATACTTTTAAATAATATAAATATTTCTTTTAAAAAACTAAAAATTTAATAATTAAATAAGATAAAAATGGAATTTATATCAGCTATATTAAGTTATATATCATTTATAATATATAATTTTTCAGTAAATTTATTAGATTTAGTACCATTATGAAGTATATTTAGCTTGCTAGAAAAATTTAATGCTACCTTACCTATTGATGGTGTAGCAACCTTAATATTTTGAGGAACTTCTAGTGATAGTTTTTGGGTAAGACTATTGTCGGTTATACTAATGTTGTCTATAACATTACTTGCATTTGGTATTTCTATATGGGGTATTAAATATTTGTATGGAAATATTGCAGATTTCTTATTCAAATTTAAATATAAGTGAATTGATGATAAGGAAACAAGTGAAATGATAGAACAAAATATATTTGAAAAGTGAGAACAATTTAATAAAAACAAATTAAAATTTAATTATAAAGGATTTACAGGGGTTATTTTATCAAGATTACATGCTTGGAAAGAAAATAAATTAAAATTAGATAATAATGCAGAAGGTAATAATGTAAGAACATTTGGTGTCCTTACATTCACATTAATATATTTATTTGGGTTTATGAATAGAAAAGAAATTAAAGAGTATAAATATTATGGTATGATTGTTGCTGTAATAGCGACAATTATAACTTGATCTTTAATATTTAATTCAAGCAATTTTTATAACTTTAAGATATTAGCAGTTAAAAATAATAATACAATTAATGAACAAATCCCTAATCCATATAAATTAGATAGTAATAATGTTAATGCTCCAAAAATAGTTAGAGAAGATACTAATATAACAATTAGTAAATTTTCAGATGTAATGATGTTATCTATACTAAATGTACTAACATCTAATTATAAAGATATAACTATAAATAATAACTGAGTAAATTGAGCTTCTTTTAGTGATATAAAAAATAGTTTAATTAGAGAATTTGTATCTATATTATGAACCATAAAGACAGATCCTACATTATATAAGATATATAAACAAGATAAGGTTGATTATCCTGATATAGTTAATTCATATATGAATAATAAAATTACGGAAGAACAATTAAAGACAGGCTTAAAAGATATAAATTATATGACATTATTATTTATAACCATAAATACACATAAAATAGAGTTATATAAATCACTTGGTACAGATACTATATGAAAAGATATAAATGCATTATTATGAGATACTGTTGGTTGAATGTTAAATATGATATATAAATGGAAAGAATATAGATCAATATATAAAGTAGTTAATGAAAATAAATGACTAATTTTAACTCAAAAATTTATATATGATATATGACTAGTTCCACTAGTTAAATCTGAAACATTAGTTACTTTAGAACAAGCAAAAAAGAATATTGGTATATTACCTCCTGTATTAGAAAAACAAGTAAAAGAAAATAATAACAATATATTATTATGAAATGATACAATAGCAAAAAAGAATTCAGAACAGGCTACAAAAAATCTTTGATATATACATAAAATGTTATCTAAGAAAACTGGAACAGGTAGTACAGAAGATAATTGAATGTATGTAGTAAATCCTAATTATGTATATAAAATATTTGGTTTATTTCCTGTATATCCATTATCAACTAATAAATCTGTAGATATATCTTATTATTTGTTTTTATTAATATTAGCTTTTATACAATTTTGATTTCTATTATTATTTATGTGATTATGAAGGTTTATCTATCTTTATTTAACTTATACTATGCTAGATAATAATCAGAAAAGTAATTATGAAATAGATTGGAGAGTTGAGGCTACAGATACATTGATAAGAATAGTATTTACATTGTTTGTTTATTTATATTTAGTAAATACTATTATGTTGTTTAAAATAACATAAATATAATACAATTTTAATTAATTAAATACATAAAATGGATATAAGTGCAATATTGGATTGGGTGAAAGTTATGTCAGAAGCTTTTTGATATATGATTAGCAAGTTTTGGACACCTGAAATAATAACTTCAATATCCCCATGAATAATAAAAACTATATTATTAATTATAATGTTGGTTATATGGGTAGCTATGTTTTATTATTATGTTTTGCCATTACTTACTACATCTATCAAATCATTAACAATATGGCAATGAGAAAAGAGTATAGAACGTCAGCAAAGAATATTAGCTCTATTACCTAAAAAAACATGAATATTATACTGATTTATATTCTTTTCTATATTCTATTTTATAACTATATTTTCTATAATATCTTATCTATCTAATGATATGCCAAATACTAGGTCTTATGCTATTAGTAATAGTGTATTATTAGTAGATAAGGATGAAGATGATGAAACTAAAAAAGAATTATTGTCTAAATCTGATATAGATATAACTGATACTGATGGTGTATATTCTGATAAATTAGTAACTCCTGATACTACATATGAATTATATATAAAACAGAATTATCCAGATATTAAAATACCTATTAAAGGTAAGTTTACTGTATGTAAAGTTAGTATAGGAAGAGATTTAAATTGTACTGATAATTATAGTTATGAAATAGTTCAAAATTTAGGTGGAGATAAAAATTGAAGTTTAAAGCTAGAAATAAATGATACACCTATATTATTACAAGAAGATAATGGAGATATAAGTTCAAAAGAACTAAAAGAAATATTACTAACATTACAAAAAGCTTCACCATCATTGTTATCTTTATATAATGAAGGTGCAAACTGGGTATTATCATTTCACAATAAAGATAAAGCAACTAATGTATTATCTCCTGGTGCAATACATATATTATATACAGCATGAAGAGAAAATGGTGTATGAAATAAATCACTAGTTTATATTAATAATTTGTTTCATTGATTAGGTAGTAGTGATAATATTATTCAAAAAACATTTTATCCTCGGATTATGGAATGACAAATTAATTTTCCGAAAGATGAAATACAGCAAATAAGAACATATTCAATTGATGGGTTAAGAGCAACATATCTTAATATATTACCTTATAAATGAGCTTGATTTTCAGCATTTATATCAGATCTAAAATCAAAATGATTTGATACAAATAAAATAATAACTGCAATATTTGGAGGAGTAAATAATATGAATGTTTGAGCTATAAATAATGTAAATAATAGTATATCAAAAATATGAAGTGATACCAATACATGATTTGGTATAGTAATAGAGTTACTAAGTTATTTTTACTATTTTATAATATTATTATACCAGTTTGTTGTTGTATTTATTATTGTCTATTTTATAATAAGAATGGCATTTTTATATGTTGATATATATGAAATAGCTGATAAAAATGATGATAAATTAACTTTTATTGAAAAGTTTATAGATAGAAATAATCCTGATAAAGATGATAATGATAATATTAATATTTTTATTAAACTATGATTAGGAATAGTACTTACATATATATTAGGGTTATTATATATAATTGTAATGTTTAAAATATTAGATGTGAAGTTTGTAGATTATTCAACAGCTTGGATGTATTTTATATTAGCATTTATATTATGAATGTTTATAGCATATTATTTAGCTGATACAATACATAAATTATTAATATGAGGAATAAGAAAGGCTATTATGTTTATAAAGGAAAGAACTATTTGAAAAGAATAG
>Ga0256829_1001385_pt1 | contig 20147 bp, 21 predicted proteins | sample 131447metaG_FD_185979 | JGI IMG/M metagenome (GOLD analysis project Ga0256829, IMG submission 185979) | Hydrothermal vent microbial communities from Lau Basin, Pacific Ocean - 131-447 | ecosystem: Environmental > Aquatic > Marine > Hydrothermal vents | place: Pacific Ocean: Lau Basin | collected...
GTATCTTTATTGATAGATAAGCTCTCAAATTAGAAAAAGTTAATTATTTTAACCTTAATCCAAAACAAAGAAAATATATTTCACACACCTTTTTTTAGGGATAGATATAGGGATAGTATTTTTTAATACATTAAACAAATCCCTTCCACCAAAACACCATTTTTTAATCCCCACGAATAACCAATAAAACATCATCAATCTCCTAAAATACAAACTTTTGATCAGTCTATTTTAGACCTTCACAACGAAGGGGTTATCTCTCGCTAGCGTGCAAAAGACTACGCAACCAGTGCATCTGACTTGGAGCTTAACATGGATGGACTCAATACTAATGGAGTTACAAAAAAGAGGTATAGTGATTTGGATCATGCTACATTAAATTTCCTGCAAGAGCCAATTTCTTCATAATGTTAAAAGCCTTTACTTTATTTAGAGCAACTCCATTAAGTGCCTCTCCATAAATAACCCCAACTTCAGAGGTTTAAAAAGAGGGCTAATTCAATAAAATATTGAGCATTCATTTCACCATTATCCGCTAAAGGTTTCAATAATTTATAAGCTTATTAGAACAATTTATGTATAATTGCAGGATTATTTCTATATTAGGAAAATATTATTGAAAAACATTAGAAACTTCTCTATCATCGCACACATTGACCATGGTAAGAGTACCTTAGCTGATCGTATCATTCAAGAGTGTGGGAGTGTTGCGGAGCGTGAGATGGGTACGCAGATGATGGATACTATGGACATTGAGCAAGAACGCGGTATCACCATCAAAGCACAAAGTGTAAGACTTGATTATGTCAAAGATGGCAAACCTTATATCCTTAACCTCATAGACACACCGGGTCATGTTGACTTCTCTTATGAAGTTTCCAAATCTCTTGCATCTTCTGATGGTGCACTTCTTATCGTCGATGCAGCTCAAGGGGTAGAGGCTCAAACTATTGCCAATGTTTACTTAGCACTAGACAATAACCTTGAGCTCATCCCTGTCATCAATAAGATAGACCTCCCAGCAGCTGAACCAGAAAGAGTTGCTGAAGAGATCGAAGAAGCTATAGGTATAGACGCAACCGATGCAGTCCTTACCTCTGCAAAGACGGGTATAGGTATTCGTGAACTTTGTGATGCCATAGTAGATCGTGTGCCACCTCCTGTTGGCAATCCTGATGACACAACCAAAGCTATCATTTACGACTCATGGTTCGACCAATACCTTGGAGCACTTGCTCTTGTTCGTGTTTTTGATGGTGAAGTTAGAAAAGGTCAAGTTATCAAACTCATGAGTAATGGCGAAGAGCATAACATCCTCGACTTAATGTACCCACACCCTATGAAAAAGATCAAAACTCAAAGCATCAAAACTGGTGAGATTGGTATCGTTGTTCTTGGTCTCAAAGAGGTAAGTGTTGTAAGCGTTGGCGACACCATAACCGATGCGAAAAATCCTACCTTAGAGCCAGTTGGTGAGTACGAACCTGCAAAACCTTTTGTATTTGCTGGCATCTTCCCTATCGACACAGACAAATTTGAAGACCTTAGAGATGCACTCGACAAACTTAAGCTCAACGATAGTTCTTTATCTTATGAGCCTGAGACATCTGTAGCTCTTGGTTTTGGTTTTCGTGTTGGTTTTCTTGGTATGCTTCATATGGAAGTTATCAAAGAACGATTAGAAAGAGAGTTCAACCTTGACCTTATCGCATCAGCCCCCTCTGTTATCTATGAAGTTTATCTCAATAATGGAGATAAAATCGATGTACAAAACCCATCACAACTTCCAGAGGTCAATCGCATAGACCGCATCGAAGAGCCTTATGTAAGAGCGACAGTGATAACACCTAGTGAATACTTAGGAAATATCATCACACTTCTTATCAACAAACGAGGAGTTCAAACAAAGATGACTTACCTCAATAAAGAGAGAGTTATACTTGAATATGAAGTGCCTATGAACGAGATAGTGATGGACTTTTACGATACACTTAAGTCTATCTCTAAGGGTTATGCTTCTTTTGACTATGAACCCATAGGCTTTAAAACAGGCGATTTAGTGAAGCTTGACATTAAAGTAGCTGGTGAATCAGTAGACGCACTTAGCATTGTTGTACCTCGTACACAGGCTCTCTCTCGTGGTAGAATCCTTGTAAAAAATATGAAAGAGCAAATCCCTCGTCAACTTTTTGAAGTGGCTGTTCAAGCATCACTTGGTTCACAAGTTATCGCTAGAGAAACAGTAAAATCTATGGGTAAAAATGTAACTGCAAAATGTTATGGTGGAGATATCACGCGTAAGCGTAAACTCCTAGAGAAACAAAAAGCTGGTAAAAAGCGGATGAAGTCCATAGGTAAGGTACAGCTTCCTCAAGAGGCATTTATGTCTGTTCTTAAAATGGACTAAAGTAGCTCATGAGATGCTTAATGTGTGAGAGTTTTTCACTTACACACATTTGTTTTACCTGTCAAAAACTATACCTTCAACCAAAACTTTTTACAAGAAAGCTCTCGAACAATATAGAAGTAATCTCTTTTTATAGATACAAAGAGATTAAAGAACTCCTCCATACCAAACACACTGACTTAGGTTTTTATATCTATAAAATCTTAGCCAATAATTCTATGAAGCTTTTTGCGAAAAACTTCAACTTCGAGAACACTCTATACTCTGTAGCTGTAGATGATGCACCAAAAGGAAACTACGCCCATACTGCCATCTTAAACAACTCTCTTCGCTCAAAACATATCAAACCACTCCATGCAAAACTAAGAGCATCAAACACCATCTCGTACTCTGGAAAAAGTAAACTATTTCGAGAACAGAACTCTAGAGAGTTTCAAGTCAAAAATTTTGTTCAAAAAGATATTATTATTGTAGATGATATCATCACAACAGGCTCTACATTGACTCAAGCGTGTCAAACACTACAAGCTAGAAATAAAACTATACTTTTTTGTCTTACACTTGCAGATGCTTCAAGAAAATAAATTATTTAAAATATTTCTTTAATAATTTATTTATCATAAGGTTCCCTACATTAATCCGCATTGCTGGTTTTGTAACATCCCCATCTAGTTTTATATCTATTTCATTTGAAGCTATTTCCAAATTTACAAGAGCATCTATATTTTTACTCTGTGCATTGAGTTTTGCTTTTTTTGTAGCCATGGAAATATTTGGTGAAAAAAGATCCATATCTATCAAAAAATTATTTCTATTAATTCTTGCATCGAGATCCCCACTGAAACGCTCTTTGTAAGGGTTGAACTTTGAATATTTTTTTAAAAGTTTAAAAAGCTTATTTTTACTAAACACTCCGTTTCTAAGTTTTGAATGGAGCTTTCCTTTTGCTGTAAATATATCATAATCGAGATGTGCATCTAGAGACGCTTCTAATATTTTTGGGTAAGAAAATCTATCTAGTAAGTCGAGTGTGTCCAAAGAGAGAGCATCAAGATGGAGTTTAGTATCGACAAGTCTCCCTTTGATCTCTCCACCTGCTATCTTAGTCTCCATACTCACATCAAAATATTTTTGATAATTTATAAGACCATCAAGAGATAAATCACCCTGAAACTTTTTTCCTTTTATAAAAAACAACTTATCTACATGAGGGATAAAAAGCGTATAATCGCTCGTTAATATTTTTTCATTCATATTATAATTAGTATTTTTACTTGTTATATTTAATAGATCTGAAAGAAAATCTATTTTACTTGCTACAGTGTCCCCATGGAAACTCGAAGTAGATTTCAGAGAAAAACTGTTCTCTTTTGGAATTTTGTATCCAAACCTATTTTTCACAAGAGTACGGTTAATACTACCTTGATGCGTTATTAACTTAAGCGTACCATTAAGCTGATGCTCTTTAATGTTGGTAAAGTAAACATCACAATCAACTCGTGCATTAAGATATGGCTTTTTGTCAAACATTAACAGGAGCGTAGCTAGATCAAGATTTTTACTTTTTACTTGTAAAGATGTAAGCTCCAAATCCAAAAGAGTAAGGCTATAAGCGCTCTTGGCATAAGCAAACTTACTTGTACCGACTATCTTCATATTAGATACATTTCCAACTATATTTCCTTGAAAGTATCCCCTTCCATCTAATCTTTTTTTTAGTAACGGTTTAAGCGTTGATAACTCTTTAAAATCTGCTATATAATTTATATCAAATTTTTGCCTCAACAAAGAGTAATTCCCATAGAGATGCACGATATTGTGTGGATTCAATTGCAACTGAACTTCAAAATCTCTTAATGAGAGCCCAAATTTGAGTAGTTTTGAAGGCATCTGTGTTTGTATTTGAACCTGTTTTTCTATATGGGGTAATAGTATTTTGTTTCCCATAGGAGTAAAGATAAAAATATATACAAAAGTAAACAAAAGAATAATAATCCCAATAATCCAAAATAAAAATTTCATCAAACACCTTTCAATTTATAGATGCCATCATACCATAAAAGCTTAAAAACTCCCAAAAACAGGGAAACATAAACTTGACACTACCTAACTAAACTTCTTTTACAGATAACAACTAAAGATATACTTGACATTGTTACACTCATATGTCATAATGTTACTTGATTTTACAGAAATAACTATTTTCAAACAAAGGAGTGATTTAACTATTATGTCTGAACAAACTGACAAAGAATTACAAGAGGAAGCATTGTTAGATACCGAAGAAGATGGTATTGAGATAACAACAAATGAAGCGAATGCTGATGCAGAAGCTGTAGAAAATGAATTTGATTTACTTCAAGATGAATTGACTACGCTCAAAGATAAGTATGCTCGTGTCCATGCTGATTTTGACAATATCAAAAAAAGACTAGAACGCGAAAAATACACAGCAGTAGAATACGCAAATGAAAAATTTGCAAAAGATATGATACCAGTGCTTGATGCACTTGATGGTGCAATGAAGTCAATAGACTCAGATGCTGATAAAGCAGAGCTTTTGGACAAACTCAAAGAGGGGATAGAACTTACACACAAGTCTTTTTTAACTCAGTTAGAAAAACATGGTGTAGTTCAGGTAGCTCATGAGGATCCATTTGATCCAAACATTCACAATGCAGTGCAAGCTGTTGATAGTGAAGATGTTGCTTCTGGACAAATAGTACAAACTTTTCAAACAGGATACAAATACAAAAATCGCCCACTCCGTGAAGCGATGGTTGTAGTAGCCAACTAGATTTGAAGAGTGCTACTTCAGTGGCAGAACTTATTTTTAAAGCATACTATATTAAAAAGTTTTAAAAATAAAAAATATATAAAATAAAATTAAGGAAATTATAATGAGCAAAGTAATAGGAATAGATTTAGGTACTACAAATAGTTGTGTAGCAGTTTATGAAGGTGGTGAAGCGAAAATCATCCCAAATGCAGAGGGTAAAAACACAACACCTTCTGTTGTAGCATTTACAGATAAAGGTGAAGTTTTAGTTGGAGATCCAGCAAAACGCCAAGCTATCACAAACCCTGAAAAAACTATCTCTTCTATCAAAAGAATTATGGGTCTTATGATGAATGAAGAAAATGCAAAAGCTGCACACGATAAAGTAACATACAATATTGTAGATAAAGATGGTGCAGCATGTGTTGATGTAGCTGGCAAAGTATATACTCCACAAGAAATTTCAGCAAAAATTTTAACTAAACTAAAAGAAGATGCTGAAGCTTATGTTGGATCAAGTATCACAGATGCAGTTATCACTGTTCCAGCATACTTCAATGATTCGCAAAGAAAAGCGACAAAAGATGCTGGTACAATCGCTGGTCTCAATGTATTAAGAATTATCAATGAGCCAACAGCTTCTGCACTCGCATATGGATTAGAGAGCAAAAGTGAAGAAAATGTACTTGTATATGACCTTGGTGGTGGAACATTTGATGTAACGACACTAGAGATTTCGGATGGTACATTTGAAGTACTATCGACTGACGGTAATGCATTTTTAGGTGGTGATGACTTTGACAACAAAATCGTAGATATGCTCAACGATGAGTTCAAATCATCTCACGGGATTGAACTCAAAAATGACAAAATGGCACTTCAACGACTTAAAGATGCAGCTGAAAATGCTAAAAAAGAGTTAAGTTCAGCAGCTGAAACAGAGATAAATCTACCATTTATCACTATGACAGATGCAGGTCCTCAACACTTAGTAGTAAAACTAACTCGTGCAAAATTTGAAGGTATGATCTCTGAACTTATTGATGAGACTATTGAGCACATCAAGATAGCTATGAAAGAAGCAGACTTAAGTAACTCTGAGATTAAAGAGATTATTATGGTTGGTGGTTCTACCCGTGTTCCAGCTGCACAAGAAGCAGTTTCTAAGTATTTCGGTGGTAAAGATCTTAACAAAGGTGTAAACCCTGATGAAGTTGTTGCTGCTGGTGCGGCTATCCAAGGTGGTGTTTTAAGAGGTGATGTTAAAGATGTACTTCTTTTAGATGTTACACCCCTTTCACTAGGCATTGAAACTCTTGGTGGAGTTATGACAAAAATTATTGAAAAGGGAACTACAATTCCTGTAAAAAAGTCTCAAGTTTTCTCAACTGCAGAAGACAACCAACCAGCTGTATCTATCAGCGTTGGTCAAGGTGAAAGAGAATTTGCTAAAGATAACAAATCTTTAGGTCTTTTTGAGCTAGGTGACATTCCAGCTGCTCCAAGAGGTGTACCACAAATCGAAGTTACATTTGACATCGATGCAAATGGTATCTTAACTGTTTCTTCAACTGACAAAGGGACTGGTAAGTCTCAGTCTATCACTATCTCTGGATCATCTGGACTTAGCGAAGAAGAGATCAACAAAATGGTTCAAGATGCAGAAGAAAATAAAGCTGCAGATGAAGAGAGAAAAGCTATGGTTGACTTAAGAAACCAAGCAGATGCACTTATAGCTCAAACTGAAAAATCAGTTGAAGAGATGGGTGAAAAACTAGAAGCAGAAGAAAAAGCAAAAATCGAAACTGCAATAGTAGAACTCAAAGATGTACTCAAAGATGAGTCAGCAACAAAAGAGCAAATCGAAGAAAAAGTAAAAACGCTCACAGAAGCAAGTCACAAAATGGCTGAAGAGATGTACAAAAACAAAGAGGGTGGTGACGCTGCACAAGGTGAAGCTGATACTAAAAAGAAAAAAGATGACGAAGATGTTATCGATGCTGAGATAGAGTAATATACTCTATCTCAAATAAAGACAACCTAATGGTTTCAATCTTTTACCGGTAGATAAGCAAAACCTTCATTTTGCTTATCTATCAATCCTATAGTTGAAGTTGGTATAATTTTTACAAACTCCACTATATTGCTCTCTTGTAATTGATTTTTTTTCATTCCTGCCTTGCACATAAGAAATTCAACCTCATAAGTATCTGACATGGTAGCAATTCTCTTTTTTAAATCATTATATACTTTTAATAATTTCTTATCCTCTTTATACTTAGAGTTTGTAAGGTTTTTTAAAAAAAATTTATATGCACCACCATGTATTACTACAGCTACCTCTAACTCTTTGAGAATATTTGCATAATGAGTTTTATGCACCTCGATTCCTTTGAGTATGTTTTTTTCAAACTTAACTACATCACTTGTTGTTAAGTCAATAACTACTTTTGCTGTTTTATCATCAGCCTGAAGAAAACTAATTAGCAATAAAAAAAGTATTATATTTTTCATGATATTATTCTGTTAACTCAGTCAATATCGACTCAAAACTTTTTTGTGCCTTGAGTAATACTGCTTTTGATGCTTTATCCTCTACCTTAGCACTACTCATCCAGTTGTACACCGATGGAAACCCGATAATCACTTTGTTTGAACCTTTTTTCTGATAAACCATAGTTGTACATGGTGCAAAAGCTGAAGCTTCAGGTCTTGACTTTGCAACAGTGTAGATAACTTCTAGTTTACAGATAGAGTATGTTTTGTAAAAATAAAAAGGACTCTTTACACTACCTCCTTGAGTCAGCACTTCATTATAATCAGCAGTTGCTGCTGCAATAAAACCATAAGTTTTAAAGTCACCCTCTACAGTCATTGATAAGTCTTCTATAGTTTCTTCTGGATCATCACCCTCTTCCATCTCAAGCACATACTTTGTTATAAGGCCTCTTGTTTCTTTCAAAGAGTCTTCACTATATTTTTGATGTGCACCAGGCAATGCTATCTTGATAGCTTTTATCAGATCTGATTCTATATCTTGCAGTATCTTATCATTCTTGATACCCAATATTTTAGCTTGAGTTTGCGATGTCAATATTGATACATGAAGAGTATCATCATTGAGTTTTTGATAAATCCCAACACCCATTGGAGTTATAACACCAGCATCTGGATACTTAAGAACAAGCTCTCTACTTAGTTTCGTATGATAGATAGTCAACAATGTAAATGATTTAAAATCAGTTTGTTTAAACTGTATCTTAAATGGTTTATTCATTTCACTTCTTAAGCCTATGTCGAAACCATTTTCTTTTAATGTTTTTTCTATAGTAATAGAGTTAATTTTTCCATCTTTATTATTCACATCAAATAGATGTAAATCTCCTTGGGCGAATACTGTACTTGCACTAAATAGTACAATAAAAAATACAAATATGTTTTTCATTTTTTTCCTTAAATTTAATTTATGCTATGTTAAGGGATTATATTAATCCAACCTTCTTTTACTCTCTCGATTATCTCAACTATACCCGCTGTTACAATCTCAGAATCTTCTATTAACTCTTCTTTTTTGATATTTTTTGTTCTCATTGTATTACCACATGCTACAAACTCTACATCAAGCAACATCAAAGCTCTTACTCTCAGAGCTATATCTTTATACTTTTTTTCCAAAGTTTTTATCCCTTTAGAATAAGCAACGATTTTCATCTCAACATTCTCAGGTCCATAAAACTTCAGTACATTATTTGCACTACTCAAAACATGATGTATAGCTTCATCATCTCCACTATGGATTGAAAATATTATCTGCCTTTGATTGTCAATAGCAGGAGCAGGTTGAGCAAATTCTGTGTCAGCAAATGTAACAATACAAAAGCTTAGTAAAATCAACATAAAATTTCTTATCATTTTCATTTAATCTTCCTTGTTAAATCTTTAAAGTCTTCTATATTCCATGAACCTGGAATTGTTTTTAGAATTTTAGAGTTTTCATCTACAAAAAAGAATGTAGGCGTAAAATGCACTTTTAAACCAAGTGGTAGTTCATCAAAGTCTAAATTTATCTCACATAAGATAAATCTATCTTCTAACCACTGCATCATCTCTTTGTTAGCAAAAACCTCTTTTTGCATTTTTATACAAAAATGACAATCACTCCGCATCACATCTAGAATGATGATTTTATGACTTTGTTTTTGTATTTTCAATGAATCCTCATAACTATGAAATTCTGCCCCATACAAGGACAAAAGCATCAACAATATAGTTACTATCTTATTCAACTTCCCACTCCAACATTCTGTACGCTATCTCTACATTTTGTCTATGCATCGAATCATAGAAATGAACATCTTTATATTTTTCCATTTTTACCATATTAACAACATCAGCTATACTCTGTCCATCCTCTATCAACGATGCAACATTTTGCTTTAGAGTTTTTATATAACTATAGGTCATATTTATTGAACTTTTATCTACAATATCTCCATGCCCACCAATGATATATTTAAGATCAATAGCTCGTACCTTATCAAGAGCGTCTAACCAACCTTGCAAATTACCATCTCTAATAGATGCTAACCTACCATTAAAAACTAAATCCCCAACAAACATCATTTTTTCAACTGGAATATAAATTAAAAGATCACCTTTCGTATGTGCTTTATGATTTATATTTATGAGATCAACCATTTTAGAGTCTATCTCTAAAAACATATTTTTTTCTACAAATATAGTTGGAAATTCCTGTGTAGTTTTTCTATACGCTTCAGGACTTATCCTTTTTTGCATCCTTGTTTTTTCTAACTTTATCTCATCTTTAAATGCTATAGAACCTATAATTTTAACACCAAGAGTTTTATAATAAGCATTTCCAAGCCAATGATCATCATGAACATGAGTATTGATAACATACGATATAGGTAAGTTTTTAATTTTTTTCATTGCACTGTAAGATTGTTCTGCATACTGGTAGGTGGGACCACTATCTATCACAAGATAGCTAGTCCCCATATTAACAAAACAGGAGTTAGATATGTTACCATTGTTACGCTCGTCCATCACTTCACTTAGACCAAAAAAACAGTATGTGGATGCACTGACTTTTTTTGGTTCTAAACCATAATCAAACCCAAGGAGAGAGGCTGTTAATACTACATAAATAATAAGTGACTTCAGAGCGTATCCTTTAAATCAATTTTCTCTAAAATTTAAACTGGTATTGTGCTATAAATGCATTATCTTTATAGCCCGAAAGACCATTCCATACATTGGTTGAGCCAGTAGTATCACCAGATGCTACAATATAGTTAAGAACTATCTTATGCTGATTTCTCATCCGTTTTGCTTTACGAGAAAAGTCTTGATATGGACTAGATAGAAAGATATTAAGACCTAAATAAGTATTTCCTAAAGATGTTGTTGCTGTTCCAGTTGCCCAATCAGCATTTGCTTGAATATGTTTTATAACAGTCTCTAAAGCTGGTGTCACAAAGTAAGCTACTGTTGCTGTATAGACTTGTTCATTGCTATCTTTTATACCTTTTATATTTTTTGCATTAAAATACTCAGCTTTTAAGCTTAATTTTCCTAAGTTAGAATCTACTCCAACATTTATATTTGAGTAATTTACATTATTTGCAGATGTTGCACCAGTTGCAACATATCCAGCGGCATTTTGAGATACAGCATATGAAGCTTCTACATGAAGTGCTTCCGTATAATCAAACATCCCACGAACAGCATAAGAAAGACCGCCGCCAGCTGTTGCAGAATTTTTCTTGATAGCTTTTGATCTACTAGCTTGATTCGCTACCATTACATCATAACCAAAACCTTTCCATGGTCGTTCATGTCCCATCTCAAAACCATTTACTTTCCCACTACCACCAATAGCACGACCAGAAATCATCAAACCAGTATTTCTTTCTAATACAAGTTGCTTATCCATACCGCGTTCTGCTATGTCAAGGTTCCATCCTGGCATAGTAAATCCCATACCATTTGGCATCTTAATAAGTCCAGCTTTTACGACAAGTGCAGAATCTGCCACATAAGAAATAAATGCATCTTTTACCATACTTGGCATTGCTGCACCAGAGTATTTTTGTAAATCATTATGTTTTTGATTAAAATCTAAAAATATTTTCCCACGAACTTTTCCAGCTACATATTTTACTCCAATACGAATCCGCTGTGCACCAAACTCTACAGGAGCATTAGTTGTTGCTGAGTTAAGGATACCTTTTCCACCACGAGCTTCAAGTTGAGCGAAACCAAACATTGTAAGTTTAGTATCTACATCACCAACTTTCTTTTTCATTGTATAACCAGCCTGTGCTGATGCACTCATTAGCAAAATTGCAGATGCTCCAACAGCTATCTTTAATACACTTTTTCTCATTCTATTTCCTTTTTCAAATAAATACTATGCTATAATACTTATGATTTGTTTGTATTATACATCATTCAAATTTAGATGGTAGCCTTCCTACCATCTAGCCAATCTAGTTTAACAGCTTCTTGAACCTTTAACTGGACATCCACATTTATAATCAACTAAAGTAACATTACCTTCATTACTTACATCAACAACTTTTTGTCTTTTGATATAATCACGAGCTACATCGTAAACTGCTCTTATTTTATCTTCTTGAAGATTTTCACCAGCATTTTGCAAGTTTCCACCCCAAGATGACACGATATAAGTTTTATTTAAATCTATCGGCTTACCTCCAATCATAAGTTTAGAAATTCGCTCTCCTGCTTTATTTGCAACAGCAATAGAGTATGTAACCCCGCCTAAACGACTCATATCTCCACCCTGCTGATAAAGAGGGTTTGCGTTAAATACATTATCCGCAATATCTTCAAGTAACTTAGCGATTTTTGCACCTTTTAATTCAAAAGTATATACATTAGGATAAGTGATACCACACATCTCGTATATATGATCCATAGTGATTTTTTCACCTGCTAAAACTGTCGTACCCCATCTATAACCAGGAGTAAACGACATATCGCACTTCATCTCATCCATGATAGCATCATTAATCAACTGATCAAAGGTTGAGAAAAAAGTATCTCTCTTATATAAAATATTTTTTGTCTTACCTAAAACTTCATTAAACTCTTTAGCAAAAGGAGCGTAAAGTTCATCTACAAGTTTCACACCTGCTGGATCTGCTGGTATCATAGTGGAAGCTATTGGAACTAATTTATATTCATAACCATTTACTTTACCATCTTTAGCATCTATGTCTAAACGACCAATATATTTTCCATGACTACCAGCAATAACGATAACCGTTCCATCAATTACTATAGGTTGAGGCGAAGGATCATGAGTGTGTCCACTCAGTATAAAGTCTATACCATGAACCATACGAGCAACCTCTTGATCCACACTAAAACCATCATGCGAAAGAACGACTACACAGTCAACTTTATGCTTATTTCTTAACTCATCTACATATTCTTGTAGAGTATCTGGTCTGATACCAAAACTCCAACCCTCTGTAAACTCTCTAGGATTTGCAGTTGAAGTAAAAGGAAAAGATTGACCAATAATACCAATCTTAGCCCCACCTCTTTGCTCTATTGTATAAGGTTCAAAAATCAACTCCTCATACTCATCAGCAAAAGGGTCATTACCGACTACATTTTGAGAAATAAATTTAGCATCGAGTATCTCAATGAGTTCTTGAACACGCTCTTTACCATAGGTAAATTCCCAGTGTCCAACCATCACATCAACACCAAGGTAATTTTGGGCTTTTACTATCGCTTCACCACGAGTTTTTAGTGCTACACCTGTACCCTGCCATGTATCTCCAGAGTCTAAAAATAAAACATTTTCATTACCTCTTTCTTTACGAACATGGTCTAAATATGTTTTTATATGAGCGATACCACCCATCTTCCCAAACTTCTGTGCTAAAGTCTCAAAGTCCATATATGTATCAAAATAAGCATCTAAACTTGATGGCTCTAAACCATAATATTTAGCGAAAGCTTCCCCACATAAAAACCCTGGTGTCCCTACCAAATTTGGAGCAGAGATCAGAGTTGATGGTTCTCTCCAATAAAGTGGTTTAATATGGGCATGAATATCGCACATATGAAGCAATGTAAAATTACCCATTGCCTTAAAATCATAAATATCTTTAAGAGATATTTGTGATGGTGTTTTCACACCATTTACTGAACACCCAGAAGCAACAGCTCCCAATCCAAAGATTGTGACTATATGCATAAAGTCTCTTCTTGAAATTTCCATTATAAAGACCTTACCTTTTCAAACCAGGGATAGCTATTTCAGTACCCTCAGCTTTTTTTGTCAGATAAACTTCTAAGGCTACCATCTCTGGAGAGCCTATTGGGATCACCTTTAAAAGTGCATTTTTCATACATCCTTGAAAACGGCGTTGTAGCGTTCGTAGAGATGACTTTGTCATTCTATATGCTGGCCAAGTAGCAGCTACTGCTACACCTTTATTACTTAAATCAGGTAATGGTTGTGTTCGTAAAACTGAACCCACGATATCCTTGGAATGACAAGAGTTACAAGAAAGCCCTCTACCACCACGCTTAGTCATAAATGTTTTCTCTCCAAGTGCATACATTGCTTTCATCTGTGGATTTGCATCAACATCAATATTGATAGGTTCACCATTTGCAATAGACTTAATATATGACAAGATAGCAAACATATTTCCACTTTTTAGTTTCAATGGTTTATGTCCACCATCATGCATCATGGCTTGAACCACTTGGTCAAGTCCTACAACCATATTAAATTTTTTAATATAACGAGGGAAACCTGCTATATATGCTGGTAAATCATCTTCACTCACACCAAGATATTTTGCAAGACCAGCATCTCCACCCATATATCCCAATAGCTCTTCACCATCTGCTATCAATATATCTGCAGGATTGTTTTCTGACATCTCAGCATACATTGCACGATCTGCATCACTCATTGCAAACTGCTCACCACCAAAAGACAATGATGAAAGGAGTGCAACCGATAGTGTTATTTTTATTCCTAATTTCATTGATTATCCTTTTGGTTTAATCTTTTTTATTTTTTCATGAACTTCGCCAGTATTATCTGTATATGTTACAGTAAGTTTACCCTTACCATTAATTTTCATATAGATTGTGAAAACTGGATTTACCGATACTGATTCCCAAACAGTCATGTTTGTAATCTCTTTGCCGTTATAGTTAAATTTTACACTATTAATATACTTAGCAGGAATAATTTTTTTAGTTTTTTTATTTTTTCCCATTCCTGTATCCATTGGGTGCATAACCATAAAGCTCACTTTAACTATATCGCCATCTTTAAACTTTTTAGGTTTAAGTTTAATTAATGATTTTCTTTTATCCGACATTTTAATATCCTCTATTATTTATTTTTATCTTTTTACGCTCTAGGGTCTCAATCAACCACAGCCACCAATAGTTACTTTAATACTTTGTGAAGCAATAAGAAACTCACCATTACTTAATTCTACTAAAGCCACGACATCTTGTGTGCCACCAAGTTTAATACGAGTGGAAAGCATTGCTTTTCCATTTGCTGGCGTTAAATTTACATCTATACAGCGAGCATTTGAATTTTTTCCTGATAAAATATGGATAGATTTTACATAGTCTGAATCAGTCATTGGGGATTTAACCTCAACAGTTACCGGAACGACTGCACCATTTTCTGCTATTTCTGGTACTTTTAACTTAATAAGGCTAGATGTTTTAGGTTCTTTTCCCCCTGTAATAGCATTAATAGCACTTTTAATATCAAGTTTATTTGGACTTACAGGTTTTGCATCTCCTGCAAAACTCATTGCTGGAATAACTGCACTTACAGCTGCTACAGCACCTAATTTTTTGAAAAAGTCTCTTCTTTGCATAGTATAAATTCCTTTTATTTTTCAGATACAATATATGAAGCTATATCACATATCTCTCGTGTTGTAAATAACTTAGTTGTCAAGTTAACTGTCATGTGCGTATCTTTATTGTCGATACGAGGATCAGCAATTTTTTGAAAAACAAACTGATTGTTTCTCACCCCTGTATCTATAAACATAGCCTTATAAGCTGTTAAATCTGGACCTATATTTCCTGCACCACGAGCACCTTCAATATTGTGACAAGCGATACAATTTCCAAACTGTTTAACTGGAATTTTATCTCCAGGTAGATAGGTTTTACCAGATTTCATTTGTTTACGAGACAAACCTTTAGGTAAAGGTCCTTTAGCTTTTTTCCCATTTAAGTTATGAAATATAAAAGAACCTCTAGCAATAGCATCAGCATCTGTTGTTATACAACCACTTGGCATTGTATAGGTTTTCGCTGGAGCTAATAGATCTTTTTGAATCATCTTACTTGCATTAGGACTTTCAATCACACTGCTATAATCAGCAGCAAAAATTGATACACCTACAAGTAGTGATATCAGCACTGTTTTCTTCATTCTTTGTCCTCCGTTTTTTAATCTCAGTGGCAAGTTTAACTCTTAAGTGTAAAATGAGTGTAAAATCTTTATTAAATTAGTTTTTTTATTGTTTGAGTGTGTTTAAAGGTGGGAAAGAGTAAAGAAAAACAGTTCCTTGTTTAAGAATAGAGTCTATTTTTAATTCTATTTTTGCTTCATCTATTATAGACTTGACAATATTAAGACCGATGCCAAAGCCACCTTTATTTGTATCTTCACGATAATATCTACTAAATATTTCATCAACATTCTCTATACCAACCCCATAATCTTTAAAGCTGAGTTGACAGCTATCTTTTTGCATAAAGAGTTCTATATCTATCTGAGAATTTTCATAAGAATATTTTATTGCATTGGAGATATTGTTGTCTATCAGGCGTTGGAGTTTTTTTGTATTCATTTCTATTTTTGGGCATATTTGAATATTTGAATTTATAGTTATTTTTTTCATTTTAGCTACATCAGTAAAATAATCAATTCTAGCTTTTAAAAATGGAGCCAAAGATATATACTCTTTTTTATACTCCAACCTATCATATTTTATAAGATAATCCATATCACTATATATATTTGAAAGAACTTTTGAAGCAGCTTTCATCCTTTGAAGATACTTATTTGGTTGATTTTTTCTGTTATACAAATCAATGTTAATATTTATAATAGACAAGGGTGTATTTATCTCATGAACAGAATCTTTGATAAAATCATCTAAGGCTTCATTGATTTTTTTATAAGGTTTTGCAAATGTTTGCAAAAAGAGTATACTCAATATAAAGACTAAGATAACGACACTAAATAAAATTATCATAACCTTCTCATACACCACTGCAAAAGAAAGTTTATTCTTAACTATTAAGTAATTTGCATTAAAATATCTACCTTTGGGTAGCTTCACAATAAGGTAGGCATCATTATTATCCAAGTGGTAGCCATCCTTAAAGTACTCTATTTTATAATTTATTAAAGAAAAAATAGGCTGAAAACTTTCATCATATAAACCTGACTCAAATGTTTTAAATCTTGGATAATCAAAATACTCATCATTTTGATTATATTCTTGCATCGCTTTGATAACCAAGAGGGACTTTTCTTTTAAAAACAACTCATTTTGAACTGAATGAATATTTTTCATATATATAAAGTAAAAGAACAAAGGCACTAAAAGGATCACTAGGACTAAAGAAGTATATATGAGTGCATACTTTGCCGAGTATTGGTTATCTTTCAATAATATATCCTAAACCTCTTCTATTTTGTATCACGGTCTCAGGGAGTTTCTTTCGTAAATTATTTAACTGCACCCTTATCGTAGCTGGTTCAACATATTCTCCCCAAACATCATCTTGAAACATCTGTGTCGATACGATAGCATTTTTATTTTTGATAAGAACTTCTAGTAAATCTTTTTCTGTTTTTCTTAATACTACTTCAACACTATCATGCATTAATTTACTTTTTTTCATATCATATTCAACATTAAATCCAAGATCTATAATAGGACTATCATCTTCAGAGTTACTAGCAAGAGCTTGATCAATACGAAGTTCTAACTCTTCTAAATCAAATGGCTTGCGTATATAATCACAACACCCTCTTTGATAACCCTCTTTAAGATCTTCCACATCTCTTAATGAAGTTAAAAAGATAGCAGGCATAGTCTGTTCATCTAATCTAAGTTTTTTAAGAAGTTCAAATCCATTGAGAGATGGAACATTTACATCCAAAATCAAAAGATCATAAGCTTTTTCATAGATAGCATTATACGCTTCAAGACCATCTGTAAAGCCATCAACAACATAACCAATATCTTTTAAAAATTCTTCTATACTTATACGCAAAGAATACTCATCTTCTAATAATAATATTTTCATTTGATTTTCCCATCTATCTTTTTAATAATTTTTCTATTTAACATCATCTGTATGAGCTCATCTTTTGAGTAGTGGTCAAATTTCTCATACGCCTCATCTAAAAAAACTTGCCTATCTTCCTTCTCTATAACATCTTGGAGGTATACCATAGAACTTGCTAAATATTTATCATAGATATTTTTTTCATATTTTTCCTCTTTGATTACATCATAAAGATCGCTTCGAGTAACATTAATTAAAAAAGATATATCATCTTCTGGATTTCTAAAATATTCCAAATACCTCTCTGGTAAGATAAAGACAAAAGCTCCTATTGATTTCAAGTTTCCATCATACATTGTTTCATAAAAAATATATTTATTATCTGCATAAAGAATATGACTGAGTTTGAGATCTTTAAAATCTATATTTTTAAGTGTTTGAATATGACTATAATTATAATTTCTATTGGATACAATATATTCATCTATTGTCAGATTTTGCATCATCAGCACTGCACTATCAGAGTTTTTAATGTTGAGCAATACATACAAGTCAACTCCCATAGATCTAAAAAACTTTGTAATTGACTTGAAAAAAGATATGACTTCTACAAATCCAAGTAAAACTCCATCTTTGTATATAGGTACCGTTGCTTTAATACCTAGTCGTCTTCCAATCTCTATGGAAGTTCTCGGTGTTGTATGTGTTTTAAAGTAATCTAAATCTATCCTATAGTCACCTATGGGCATTCCAGCATAAACATCATCCCAACTTCTAGCAAAAATATTTAACTCTTTGGTAATTATTTGTGTTCGTATTAATATATTTGTATTTTTTCTTATTTTTTTTGTAATGTCTGAGAGTATTTTATAGCCTAAATCCTCATCATCATTTTCTAGTGCATCCTCAAGCCCTTTATTTGCAGAAAGGAACAAGGCCATTTTAAGATCATCCATCTGATGTAGTTTTAACTCAGACTCAAGCGTTTCTCTTACTTGATCCATTATATTATCTATTTTTTGCTCCTTTACCTCATTTTTATAATACAGCACACCCATAGAGGTAAGGCTAACTACTAAGATAAATAAGATAAATATTTTTTTAAGCATTAAAGCAAAGACTTTATAACATTAGAAACCCCTTGATGCAAATTGTAATTTGATATAGGGAAATCTAAAGATTCATCTTCTAAGTTTACACTATATCTATGCAGGTATCGGGCTAAGGTATCTACCTCCACACCTTCTACTCTAAAATAGAGTGATTTTAAACTTACAAAATCGCTCCATGCCAAGAAAAGTTCTGGAGTCAGAACACCTACCTCTTTGCCCTCAGGTGTAAAAAGTCTTTTCTCGTTGCGTAAAGGGATGAGTACACTTAAAATAGCACGCGAAAAAGGCACTACCTTGTCAGCCCAAAAAGGGGATTCGTTTCGTGTTAGAAGTTCATCACCTATTGCTTTAACTATGGTGTCAATCGATGATTTTTCAAATAAATCATAACTAGCTTGTTTCATATCTATCTCTTTATATTATTATTTTCCTTGCATAATACACTTTTTTTAGTATAATTTTGCTTTTAAAGGAAGGGTTACATTGAAAATCAATAAAAGTTTAATAACAAATACGCTAGCACTACTCTTAGTTGTAGTCGCTCTTTTTATAGAAACAGACTACGCAACATATATATTATATATTGGTCTATTTGCTCTCTCTGGGGCTATAACAAATCAACTTGCCATTCATATGCTGTTTGAAAAAGTACCTTTTCTCTATGGTTCAGGTATCATTCCAGCAAGGTTTGAAAACTTTAAAGCATCTATTAAAAAACTAATGATGGAGCAGTTCTTCACAAAACAACAACTACAAAACTTTTTCACCAAAGAGGAAAAGAAACTTGATTTAACTTCTATCATAGAAAAAACTGACTTCTCACCTGCCTATGATGCACTAAGTAAAACTGTAATGGAATCCTCTTTTGGTGGTATGCTTGGTATGTTTGGAGGGGAAAGTGCTTTAGAAGGTTTAAGAGAGCCTTTTTCACTCAAGATGAAAGCAGCTGTTATCAAGATAGTAAGTTCTGATGCATTTAACGATACCCTTCAAACACATCTCACAGATTCTTCATTAAATGATGATTTAATTAACTCAGTAGAGAATATCATTGATGAGAGGTTAGAAGAGCTTACCCCACAAATGGTGAAAGAGATTGTTCAAAAACTCATCAAAGAGCATCTTGATTGGCTAGTTGTGTGGGGCGGAGTCTTTGGAGGACTGATTGGATTATTGAGTTCTTTTCTAGTTTAGCCCAAAAACTTGGGATTTAAGGTTTGGGATTTTAAAGTTTTACTACATTTTTTTACTACAAATGGTTTGAAATCTGCATATTTTTGAAAGAGATTGACTAAAAAGACAAGACATAAGTGCCTCTTCATAAATAACTATCCAATATCTGCTCAAATTGCAGTGATGCGTAAAATAATATTAACTGCTCATTCTTTGTATAAAAATAACAAAAAATATGATGAGAATTTCAACTCTCAAGAAGTAGCTGAAGTGGAATAAATTTTAGAAAATTTGTTACTATTGGTAT
>Ga0256829_1001386_pt1 | contig 20141 bp, 17 predicted proteins | sample 131447metaG_FD_185979 | JGI IMG/M metagenome (GOLD analysis project Ga0256829, IMG submission 185979) | Hydrothermal vent microbial communities from Lau Basin, Pacific Ocean - 131-447 | ecosystem: Environmental > Aquatic > Marine > Hydrothermal vents | place: Pacific Ocean: Lau Basin | collected...
TTATGTTGAACGCTATAATCGCACAGTGCGATATGATTGGTTGTCACAATATATCTTCAGAAGCATCAACCAAGTTCAAGAGCATGCAACACGGTGGTTATGGACGTACAACAATGATAGACCTAACATGGCTATCGGCGGTATAACTCCAATTCAAAAGTTGGCGTTAGCTGCTTGAAAACCTTCTACTTTTAAATAATGTTATTAATGGGGGGATTACCAAAGCAAACACAAGCAAAAGAACAATTAGCTCAAGGTATTGACCCCATGGCGCAAAAGAAGTTACAAAAACTGAGAAATATCTCCGAGAATGAGTCATGTACATTTAAGAATATTTCAGAGGAATGGCTAAGAAAAAAATCTCCACAATGGGTAAATAAAACGCTCAAGCATAAACGTGCTGAATTGAGCAATCACATTCTACCATGGTTAGGCGCAATCAAACTGCAAGATATTCAAGCAATGGATGTTTTACATATATGCCAGCGCATCGAAAATAACGGTCATCGTGAACAAGCACATAGAGTAAAGATGCTTTGCAGCCAAATTATTCGATATGGTGTTGCAACTGGCAGAGCCGAACGTGATCCAACACCAGATCTAATGGGCGCTCTAGCCCCAATCATCAGTAAGCATCGCCCTTGTTTAAAATCTCCTAAGGATGTGGGGGCACTGATGCGCGCAATATCAGAACATAACGGCACATTTATAGTGCATTGCGCACTGCGCCTAACACCCTATGTTTTTCTTCGGCCTGTCGAGCTTCGATGCCTTGAATGGAGCGAAGTTGATTTAGAAGCCAAAGTAATCACCATTCCTGCCCATAAAATGAAAATGAAGCAAACTCATATCGTACCATTGTCAGACCAAACGCTTGAAATTCTAAACGACATCAAACCACTTACAGGAAATGGCAAATATGTTTTTCCCAGCGCACGTTCACTAAATCGACCTATGAGTGACGGTGCTATCAATGCGACACTACGACGAATCGGCTATGACACGAAAACAGAACACTGTGCCCATGGCTTTAGAGGCATGGCATCAACACTATTGCATGAACAGGGCTTTAACTCCGATGTGATCGAGCGACAGCTCGCTCACAAAGAAGGAAACGCTATCAAAGATGCATATAATCATGCTCGACACCTGCCCGAACGAAAAATAATGATGCAAAAATGGGCCGATTATTTGGATACGATTAAATACCAGTCTATATAATAGCATCATAGGGGAGCGACATTCTACTTCCCTATGATGCACCGATTATCTTACCAACGATACTTAGAAGCTTTTACAAACAGCTTGCAAGCTATTTAAACTTTGGAAATTCGCGTCCATTAAGGATTAGGTAATTTTTACTTCTATCGAACCAGCTACTGTACGTCTGAGTAGGAAAGAAGTAGCTTGTTACCCATCGTCCTAAATAAAAAACAGGAGCTAATGTGGCATTAGACGTATCAGACTTAACATAGCTGGAAAATGAATTTCTCTTATCCAATTTTATAGTAAATTTGTCAATCCCATTTATATGATAGCTTCCAAAAACTTCATCAACTTTCTTCAGCTCATGCTTATACTTTTCTTCAGATACGAAAACAATTCCTCCATAGGTATATCTTGCTCTTAAGTCCAAAGTAATCGCATGATTCTTATACTTGAGAGTTTTCCATTTTTTTCCATTCTTTTTAAGAACGATATTACCTTCAGGGCTTACATCATATTCAAAATGAAAGTCCATTTTAGAAAAACCACCCTCATTACCTTTCTTCAAGATACGTTCATTTTTATACTCTCTCGCATTAAAATCGATATGTATAATTTGAGAACCTATATAGGTAGCTGCCACCCATTTATGAGCTTTTAATTCCTTGGTTATTTTCTCGATTTTGGCACGACGAGCCGCTAATTTAGCCTTCTGTTTAAACCAACTTGAAATTTTACCTTCAATTCCTTGGATTTGTCTATCATCCAAGCTCAAGTCCTTGCCTAAAAGATTTGTAGCATTTTTCACCTCTTCAAGGCTTTTACCTTCAACAACCATGGACTTTAACTTCTTTTCAGCATAATCAACCTTAGCCTGTTGATATTCTGCAACCTTTTTTAAATATACTGCAATTCCGTCCTCTATGTCAAAACTCATTCTAGAAATACCATAGAATGCCATCTTTTTCTCAATGTTCTTTTTATATGCAGGATCATAAGTAAACAACGAGTCGGCTTTTTTAGGATCTTGGCTAACAACATTTATTGCCGCATCTATTGCCGCAATATTCTTTTTAATAAGCCTATAAATTCCTCTAGCCCTGTAATCCAATACAACTTTTTTTAATTCAGATTTAAGTTCGCCATTCCTAGCAAGACCTTTTTCACTTGCTTCAATATCATGACCAACTGCTAAGATTTTATCAGCTAGCAGATTTCCACCAACTGGGTTACCTTCACAAACTCGTGATTCCACATAAGCTAACTTCATACCATCATTTACTGTAAAAGTATTGGCTATCAAATTACGAGCTAATGGAAGTGTTTTATAGCCATAACTATCACCACCAACTAACGCTGTACCCTTAGCATAAGGCATGCTCTTAACTTCAGATAAATATTGCTGGACAGCAACACTCATTCGATCAAGTTGCTTTCCAATAGCAGCTGAATCAATATTAGAAAAATCACATACAAAAGTTTTAGGGGCACTACCAGCTATTTTTTTCCACATCAATTTCGTTTCTTTAACGGATGCTAAAGCTGTCAGGTAACTTCCCATTTCGCTAAGCTTAGCTGCCTTAGCCATACCCTTCATTTTATCAATATCTAGGTTCGTATTATTATGGTGTAATTCATTATAAAATTGTTTACGTTTCTTAACAATTTCAAGCCCTTCACTTAAAGGATAAAGTTCATCTTTTGATACTGAGATAAGATCGCCAAGCTTATAACCAGGTATCCTCTCCTCATGCATTTCACCCACTTTGACAACAATGCTATCCTCAACATCTTGAACTGTAACTTCCATATATCCAATTCTCTGATCCGCATAATCGGCCAGAAGAATTAACTTATCACCCTTTGAGAAATCCCCGCCACAACTAACCAAAGACAGCATTAACAACACGATTAAAATTATTCTTTTCTTCATAAACAGCTCCCATTCCCCTTGATTTCACAGACTATAGTCTGCGTTACTATAGTCTTCAATAGGTTGGTATCTGCCTATGTCAGATATAACGGAAATTAACCGATGCTTCGCCAATGTCTTAATTAGCTTGCGAAAAAAGAATAAGTTTTCTCAAGAAAAATTGGCTGAGAAGGCCAACCTTGACAGAACATTCATTTCACTACTTGAACGAGGTTTGCGACAGCCAACAATCAAAACCATATTTGCAATAGCTTCAGCTTTTCAATTGCCTCCGCATCAAATCATTCAAGCCGTTGAAGAACATCTCCAACGGCTTGAATGAAGCAATATCAAAGCTTAAAAATCGTACATATTTATATGCTCAAATTGATACATTGTATCACACTCGGCATCTTCAAATTTATACATCTTTATCCTCTCTCCGACATTTTCCAGGTTAATATCTCGTAAAATTTTGTAAGAAAGCTCTGCCGCTGCACGAATATCATCCGATGATAAAATACCTTTCTCAAACTTACTGTCCAGCCTATCATGAGTTTCCTCAGTCATAAGAATATAATCAGCCGCCGTCCCAAGAAAAACATGTTTTCCAAAAGATTTAAGCATCTCTCTATCTGCATCATATCTCCACATGAGTACCATAAATTCAATATCATCAGCATCCATATTGAGATAAATCGCATCACAAAATAACAAGCCAGATAATTGATCATCGCCTAAAGACTTAAGGAATCCCAAATATTTATTTTCAAATCCATCCTCGATCAAACGAAACTTTTGAATATCCATAATACACCCCTATTTTTTTAGCTTATTTACTTTCGCAACCAAGCCTTATCATGGCATATAGAAAACAAATATCAGATGCAATCTTTAAATTTCACTCCTTTAAAAAAGAGGTTCTGAGTAAACATTATACAAATAAATCAACAGTCGTTTTTTTAAAACTCTCTTGTCATTTTCTTGATTTTTAATAAAATTAAAAGCATGTTTTTCATCTTGATCAGATAATCCTTCCCACTCATGCATATGATCCATGACATGATCCGACCCAAGACGTAGTTCTATCCAGCACGATAACTGTTTCCCTGGTCCTTGATAAACGTGCCAATAATTATTTTTCATCCAAAATAGAAACCCATAACCTTTTGCCAAATCTCCTGTTAATTTCATTAATATATTAAAAATTTCCATGTCAATATAATCAGAACCAATACCATCGTACCAATCGCCTTCTGAATAAGCCATAAATGCTTCCAAACCACAAGAATAGCCCATCGCTAACGGTGCCCAATCAGGCAACTTCAAACCTGTATGCACAGCCCTATAATTATCAGGCGGCTCCAAAGTCCATAATGAGCCTATTTGATAACAATTCTGCGAACGATTGAAAGGAGAAAATACCGATGGTTCAATAATCATATGCAGACCCTCTTCTAAAGAAAAATGCTTACCATTATAACAAAAACCACCTCTAACCCAAAGAATATTGTATATTCGCATCAGAAAAACAGTCAAGTGGCGTACAAGGTCAGGTGAGCGTCGTTCAAAACAACAGGGCTTAATGATGATTTGGGTTTACCAGCATACCATTTGCATGAACCAAAAAGCTCTCACAAAGATATTTGGTCGATCAGTGTCGAATAAATGAGCAATTATCACAATCTAAAAAAACAGTTGACTCTCATATTTATCTACGATAGGCAAGATAAATACTTTGATTAGAGGAGTTTTAAATGAGCATTTTCATTAGAGCCAAGCAAACATCTGAAATTTTAGGAATCGGAAAATCTACGGTTTGGAGATGGGCTGCACGTGGCATTTTACCAAAACCAACCAAGTTGAGTGCGGGTGTCAGCGTTTGGAAAAAATCTGAAATTATAGATTTCGCGGAAAAAAAGCAATGCGAATAGTTATCGCATACGAAGTTTGTTAAAATTTATACTAAACTTCTTCCTTTTAAATGAAACCCACAAAGAAAATCAATTAAAACTCAACATAAAAAAAATTGCAAAGCCCATTCAAAACAGTATCCTTTAAAAAAATCCCTCTGTTTTTTTCAGCCAGTGAACACCCAAACTTTATATATTCATATTTTACGTATTTGGCTTGGGAGGCTCTCCTATTGTTCCAGCCAAAGCCCACAACTCCCGAAGAGCAAGCCAATGACTGTATAAAGTTGAAGCCGATAGATTACGATTCTCCTTCCAATATAAAATCACATGCCTTCTACCCACCTGCCCCATTGATTTAGCGCCTAAATTTTCTGCATGCTTCGCAAAAGACAACATGCGTTTTCGCTGCTGATTTCTATTGCATTTTCCGCCTTTGCGTACATAACTATGAGTCAGTTGCTTCACCTCTAAATAAAGACTCATGTTATTTTTCTGCTACCAATATATTCGCCAACCACATCAATGCGTCCATGACCAAGAGCTTCTGCAATTTTCTGCCTTGCATTCAAATCAACCTGCCTATCTAAAATATAACCACCATTAACAGGAGCTTCCCAGCCCGTTATCTCTTTATATCTACTCGCAGCATAAACAGCTCGAAATTCATGAAATCCTTTGATTCCATGCTGATGTAATAGCTCACGTCCTTGACGTAAATCTTTCTCACGCCAAGATTTCCAATTTGCTTGAATCGGCATCAAGGAACGTCCCTTAGCCTGCAATTTAGCACATCTATTTAATACATTTAGTTCATTCAAATTATTGATTTTTAAGACCCGCTGACGGCCACCCTTTGTTCCTTTTCCAATAGTAATATGACCAGATTTATTAACTTTTTTAATGGCCTCCAAATTATCCAACAAAGATGCCTCCTTTGATCGTAATCCAAAGGTTAAAGCCAGCTCCGCAATGGATGCCAAGCGTTCTTTGTTTGCATTTCTTAAATATTGAATCGCCAACTTGGCTTCCGTAATGGTCAAAGTTGGAGTCTGTCGAATCGCACAACGGCGAGGTATGCCACAATCCTTAGTAGGGCTAATTGATTTCCAATCAGAGCGAACAACACGGAAAACTGTGTTCACTGCAGACACGAGGTTCTGTGCATATGCAGCAGATAAATTGCCCTTTTCAACTTTAGCAGCCAGTGATCTGCCATACTGCACAACAAGGTCAAACGTAACCCGCTCCATGCGTCCAATAACATTCAGCTTTGCAAACACCGAAAAATGACTAAACCTTTCGCTTAATGTCTCTACCGATAAAAATGACAGGTTTCCTCTTCTCGCCTCTCTTGATAGGGCTATGCGGGCTGCATCAGCCATATTTCTACTGCCTAAATTATAGTTTCTACTCATGTATATTGGCATATAGGAAACAAATATTCATTTCAAGGATTATTTTTTAACCCTTGAAATGAATACTTATATTAAGTATCCATCTCCCTACTTTCATGCCACTTTTTTGGGTGACTTTAAGGCGCACAAATAGTGCTTGTCATGCAAGTAGATACACCTCAAAGCCACCCGAATAAGTGGTAAGTTTTAATGCACGCAATGGTCTTGCGGCGAGACTGAGGTGTTGATTATTTTTTGTGGTTTAACCACAAATGACAGTTCACTTTAAGCTCCCCGACGCTGGCTAGGCTAGCTTTGATTCGATAGACCAAAGCTTCGGATTCTCACTTTTCACGCATTTTCACGCAAACACCGTTCAATGTAAGTGACTGTTTTATATTTCTTTTTTACTCTTTCTTTCCTACCGTCTCTGTAAGACGATGAAAACATCTATTTGGTTTGAACAGGATTTACTCAATCTAACAAAAACTGTATTCCAAACTTATTTTTACCATTTTTTCTCTTAAAACACACTTTCCAATACAAGTCTTTTTCATCTAACTTTTCTCAGTCTAGTTCTATTCTGGAATCCTCATGAGGCACCAAAATGAACATTTCTTAATTAGGCAAATTGCCTATAATCTTCAAATTTTTATACCAAACTCGTAAGCTTGGCTTGTATCATACATACTGACTATCAGGTTTAAATAAATTAAGCAACAAAAACATAGGTATTTATTTAATCACTAGGATCCAGCTTTTCTCTCTTAACCAAATGAACAACTAAAAATATCGTAATAATTATAAGTAAACCAAAAGTACTTAACAACAAGTATTGCTTCTCGCTAAGAGTTTGTGGGTGTAGTATATCAATACAATCTGCATATTTTTTCATTTGTAGAACCGTTGCACCATCATGTGCATAACCTTGTACGAAGGCTTGACAGTCTTTTTCGTCATCTATCGCCATAAACACCATATCCATAGGCACATTTCCCGTCATAGTCATCACACTACCTCCTCAAAAAACACACCTGATTTTTCAGGTGCATCGCGATGTCGCTCTAAACCCGTATCAGCCAACTTATCCATAATTTCACTTTTACTCGCTTGTCGCTCTATCGAGGCAAGCTCAAGCCCTCTAAAATCTACTGCCCAATTAGCCCATTTGTTTACAACTCGCTTCTGGCTTAGTGTTGGTTGGGTATTTTGGATACCTTGATGCTGCACCTTCTCAAGCCAAATAAGCGATAACGAGAGCGCTTTGAAAAACGAATCAACACATCATCCAAGGGCACATATTTACCACAAACTTTTCTCAAATCTGCTAAAAGTTCAGCAATTTCCTCATTGATTTTATTTTCTTTTATCAATTAAAACATCTCAAGTTCATCATAATCATCGTATTGATCATCTTCACTTGGAATAAATATAAAAACTAAAAATAGTAATAAAATCCAGCCCATCTTTTCCTCCAATTAAACAATATCTACAGATCTGGTGAAAACAGTTAATGCAGCTAAAGTTTGTAAATATCCACTTTCGTATTTACTACTTATAGTTTGGTTAAACAGTCACAGCAAGACGGAAGTATTCACAAGCAATGGACAAAACACGTAGCTAGAAGAACCCTGATACATGCTTTATCTGGTTAATATACATAGTGCTCGCAATATTTAATCTAATAGTTATTTATCATCATGAGCAAGATTATATGTATATTTTAAAAAAAGAGGCAACAATCCAACCAATGATTGTCGCCCCTGCTTGATTGAGCACTTTTGATTTAACTTAATAATTAACCGTTTCTTTGTACCTAACCAACTTAGGTCCTTCTTTGTCAAAGAGTGCGGTGACAAGGTTGTGTTTCTTAACTAGCCCTTCCCAAACATCTATTTTATGCGTGAATTTCCATGTGAAGTTTGCCCGCTGCGTAACAGTGCCCGCACCATTCACTTTAACTGGCATGCCATACAAAGATATTTTTAAAGGCGAGTGTTTTCTCTTAGATGCGAAGTCATCAAAAACTTCTTGATTTTCATAGCCACCACCTTCTATAGAGACCCGTTCATAATGGCTTCCTGTAGGTAGACCTACCCATACCTTCTTTGTTGACTTGGGTAAAAATAACTCTCCCCTAAACCCTTCTTTTTTTCTCGCTATGTACCGCTCCCTCTTAACAACATTAGCAACTATATAATTTACTGGTGAAGTTAAGTCTTTAAAGAAGCGCTTAATATCCACTGTGCCACCATCCCTGCCTTCAAATGATACAACCATCAATGTGCTAGTATCAGGGTGCAATACATTGTTAGTGCCATTCTTAATATCAAATTGCGCCAAAACTAGGCCATAGTCATTAAGCGCGATAGCACTTGTGAACTTCTCACCTGCCTCACTAACATAGGTAACAAAATGACGTTTCGCTGACTTATCATTTTGATTGATTGGAGCGTTCTCCAATTCATGTAAGCGAATGCTTATATCACCTTTCTTCTGTGTGGCTTTGCCTATCAACTTCATATAATGGAATTCGATTAACTTAGGCTGCCAATCAGAACCTCCCGCTGAGCCAAAAAGCTCATGAATCTTGTCACCGACGGCGTACCCCATATCATCCAATGCGTTACGCGTTTTATCAAGAGCATGCCTCTCAGGGCGATCCTTGCGTTTCGCTTTAGCATTTTTCTCATCTTTTGAAACGATGCTTTTAACAACCTCTGCACTCGGTTTCTCTCCCGCCGCATAATCACGGACAGAAATTCCTTGCCCCAAATCTTGCTTCATCGCACAACCTGAAAACATCATAGATACTGCGATTACCAACATAGCCACCTTTACTAATTTCATTTCTACTCCCTTTATTGCCTGTTAATTTCTCACGCTGAATACACAGTCGTAAATTACGAGCCAACGTGGAGCGAAAGTATTCATAGATGCTGGACAAAACATGTCTGCCTAGAATGGTGCTGATACATGCTTTGTCTGGTCAATACATATCATGCTCGGCAAGATTCGACTTGGGAGTGATATATGAAATTTAAAAATGCAGAATTTAGCATTGAGCCTTCACGTAACTACACGAATAACCTGCGTTTAATCAAACTGGCCGTTGACCTTCAGAAATGTGCTCGACAGGGCTCAAATACTCGTAGCCGACCTCCAACTCGCATTACCAGCAAGTCATTGGAACAATCCTACTGGGATAATGAATTTACTAGTAGTACTGAAGCGGCAAGTAAAATGGCGCGGCGTGACCTTCAGTATATGAAAAAGTACTTTAAGCTTAGCGGCTGTGAAGGCAGTGGTTATTACATGCAGGAATCATTTCCACGTTATAAGCATATGTTTGAGTATTGGCTGAAACAACTCCCTGAATCTCCAAAAACCGATGCGCGATTGCATGTTATGCTGGAGGGTTTGATTACTGCTATTGAAAATGGTCTACGTTCTGACCCCATTGCTATTCCATCCTTAGCATCAAGCCTAAAAGCAAAGTATGGCAAGAAGAACATCCGCGATACCAAGCGACCATTACAAGAGCTATTCAGTAATAATACTATATCATCGTATCTAGCTATCTCCGAAGCTGATGATGATATTGAAGAGGATTTGGATGGTGATGGTCTAATGCCTGATAGCTTTGTCGTACTGCGTGAATATGACCCAATTTTATTACGTCTAAAGAACAGAGATGAAGTTGGCGACAATAATGATGTATCTATCAACCTTGCTCTGCCAGGGCGTGTTAGAAATTTATTAGAAATGCACTGTTCCGAATTTAATATCGATATACAAAACAAGATGAAATGCATTGCTACAGCTGTGGCTGAATCTCATTGTTGGCAAGATCAGGGCGGTGATTGCTTTGTGCCATATATTCTCTTTCGCGAAGGTAAAAATGGCCAGGTCATGCTGACGTTATGGAATCACAATACAGGTGAATACCATGATGTACTACTAAATGACATCGAATCAATTCCAGAGTCCAATACCATAAATTTCACTCCCTACGGTATCCCTTTACCTATGTGGAAGCAGTTTAAGGCTTTAACAAGCTAATGATCGCTATTTATATAATACTTGGATTTTTTCTAGTCCCTCTTAGTTTGTTTGTTCATTTCCATTGGAGCAGCTATCGCATCACCAGCCACCCTCATGTTGAACCAATTCATATTGCCCTCCCATCAATTGCTGATGAAATTCAATTGCTTGTTGAGAAAGTCTCATATATTGCTCAAATCCCAGTGCCAGAGACTTATATTTTTCGTTCCCAACTATCAAATGCTTTCATCATTGCTTCAACTAAGAGCCCCCATCTATTTCTGTCTGATGAATTATTTGAAGAGTGCAATGAACTAGGTGAAGAACAAGGTATCGAAAAGCTAGAATGGACGATATGTCATGAAATTGCACATATTCAACACAATGATGCTTTACCTGTTTACTTGATTGAAACAGTCCACGCATTAACTACAACACTAAAGCTAAACAAGTTCTCGCAGCTTATTGATAAATGGGCTGATACTATTGAAAAACGCGCGGACACCAAAGCCAACAAGCTATACCAGTCGATATGTTCACCAACCAAATCAAACCCATAAATATCGCAAAAATAGCTCCAACAACATCTTCTAACAGCACGTTGAACTATTATACAACTTCTAGTTTCTTTTAATCCACGCGTTCAGCATAAGAAGCTTATCCCCCCTCTTTTAAAGTAAAGTATGATCAAAATGGACAGTCATCAGTAGGCTGCACCTCAGGCTTATCTTGTTTAACCTCTTCACATAATGAGTTTAAATAACTTGAGTACTCATCATAAGCAGGTTCGGATTCAAAGAAATGCTTTAACCCATCACATTTGAGTAACTTAAACCACTCATTATACGAAATTTGTTTTGTTTTTTGTTTGTTCATCTTTTCACATATAGAAGCTAACCTTTTCTCACACGCCTCCATATCATTTTCAACACCTGTTTTATAGTCATCTCCAACTATACCTAATGCTTCAAGACCCGCACGATAAAAGCTAAGCTCCAGGTTCGCCATCAAAAGCATTCTTTCAATTGAGTCCCCGCGCTCATTTAAAAATGCTTGATAACGCTCAACTTCATACTCTTCCGAAAAGTAAGTATCACGTAAATATTCATAGTCAGAATCGTAAGCTTCTGGAAACAAGTCCTTTTCTTCAATACCCTCTTCGCACTCTAATTCATGTAGTTCTTGTATCGGATTATAAAGCACAGATGCAACTTCTGCATCAATCATTGCATCATGCATTTCCAACTCATCACAATCTACTTCCATTGAAAAATGTTCACTGTTTGTAAAGTACTCACCTTCAGCCTGTCGTTTTTCATACGCCCAATCATCTTCAAACACATCAATAATATCATAAGAAGATATAATCTTTTCGACTTCATTCACCGTGCGTAGCTGGCATGAGTCAGTGTAATATTCTTTGGACTCATTAAGTAGCCTTAACAAGTTTTCATTATCAGCTTTATTCCTCTTATCAAGGTGAAGTTCTGCAAGTCCAATAATTAATTTTAATTCCGAATCATTAGCCTTTGAAATATCATTGCTATTCATCCACGATAAAATAGCATTTTTAGTCGCCTTTTTTAACCTTTTTAATTCTTCCGAGTTGCTTTTTAACCTCTTATTTGCCACTTCAAAGAGAAGCGGTTGTCTAAACTCAGATATAGGTTTTTTTTCTCTGGAAATAAAACAAAATGGTGACTCCGCCATATCAAAGTCAACGGTGTCATCCGAACTTTCAATCATTTCATGATACATAGAACTGGTTAACTCTTCTGAAAAAACAACTCCCTGATAGCTCGCCCACCTCAAGGCTTTTCGTAGCTCTAGTGGAAGCTTTTTAAATCGTTTTTCTGTTAAAAAAAAGAATTCACACTCTTGTGTTTGAATATATTCCTCACCTTCATTAGTGAGTGATTTGTTAAAGTTTTCCTCAACAAAATATTCAGCCTCATAATTCAAGTCCCTAATAAAAGCATCCATATACCCAGGATTCCCATCAGTACGATCGACAATAATCTTTCTTTGTTTATCTGTTAAGTTAGGAAAGGCTGACTTTAACATTGTTTCCAAGCCATATATTTTATTCAGAAAATTCAGGTTTGCTGAGCAAGACCTAGCAAAACTCACAAATTTACTTCCTGAATCTAGCTCAACCTCTTTCTTTTTCCATTCAGACTCCCTATGAGTCGCTATAATCATTAATGGCCAACTATTGGATTTAGCGTCTTCCATAAGCTTACTTATCAAAGACAATGTATCTTCATCAATCCATTGTGCATCATCAAGAAAGATAACAGTGGGAACAGGTTTCATTGTTGCCATAACATTTTCAAGATTAGTCTTTCCTTTAATAACTTTTAAGACATCTTGAAATGCCATTCCCCCATCCATTGAAGGTGTCATCATAGATCGGAAATCTTGATACAAAATATCAACTTGGTCTCTCAAATGGCTGTTTTGTATATTTTTAACACTTCCTTTGTTTGTTTTGTCTTCTTCAGATAGGTACTTATCTCGTGCTAGAACTGCCGCCGAAAACCCAAGGTTTCCTAATTCTGATATACTCTGAACAAGCTGAATTGAGCCTAGCGTTGCCATATTTATTAATAATCCACCACCGTTTAATATAACAGATGCTCTTTTTCTCGCTGCATGCAACTCATAAAAATGAGGCACTAAATGAGGAATATGAGTCGGTAAAGACGAACCAACCTGATTGCCATCCTTTGACTCATCAAATCTAACTCCCCACCACAAAAAAGGCATAGTTGGTCGCTTATCAATCTTGCTAAAATCAGGATTCACCTGAAGATTTTCAACTTCCGAGCCAAGCTTCTTGGGCCAGTAACCTTCACGGTCTTCTTTTTCTACTAACCAACTATAAAACTCTTGCACCAAACGTGTTTTTCCAAAACCACTTTCAGCAATTAATGCAATACACTGAGGCTCAGGCTTCTCTGAACTGGCTATTAGATCCCATTTATCTTTAAGGAATTGAAGCTCTTTCTCTCTACCACAAAAAATATTCCGCCACTCATTACCGCTCATTCAACGCCCCCATGTACCATAAAAATAGAATCATATCTGACTATTGGACAAAACATGTCACCATTTAATACTTTTTAAATACCGTTATTTTTCTAACCGAATTTCACTTAGCCTTTGTTCAACTTGTTGTCGATATAGTTTTATTTTATCGCGAACTGTTTTCTGAGCCTTAGAATAATCCTTTGATGAATTCTCCGACCAACGATCATAACGCTCTAATGCACTGTTTCCCTCTTGAATAAGGGCTGCCAGTGCAACAAGCTCGGAAGATACACGGTTGGCTTCGATACTTTTCTCAAGGTTTTTTTGATTTGTTTTCACGTCCACCGTTTGCAAAACCACAGCGTAAATCACCCCTGCTAGCGCTAAGCCTGAAAACAATGCATTTACCCCACCAAACATATCCCCAGATTCAGATAATGTTTTGGGCTCTCCAAATATCCCTGTCACAAACGTAATTGAAAAATACCATGCCACTACAATTGCAACAAGCAGCCCTAAAAATAGCAATAACCTTCTCATTTCATCCCCTCTAAAATTAAGAGCATATGCTTAACACTTGCTCTTTCGCATCTTTATCCCACACGTTCACCACATGAATACCAAGCCGCTTGGCTTTGATAAGCATGGTTTTCTTAATCTCACCTGCATGCAATATGGCTGCGGTGTGTTCCACTTCTCCACATATTTCATCGCGCATGGCATCCACCTCAAACAACTGTTCAGGTGTTAACCTCGTTGTATGTTTACATGACCAATAAACAAGATGGTTTTTCCTCACGCCCAGAAAATCCAGTTCCTGATTATCTGAGTTCGTACAAGTTCGCTTATGCCCAATCAATACCTGTACACCAACACCTGCACCATCCCAATCCAACTCTGCAAGCACTGCTCCCAGCCAGTCTTCCAACCAGCCACCATTGATATAGCCATAAGGGTTGATTTTAGTATTTTGATGGAAGGATATATCCATATTACCAGACACACCCAAATTACGGATTATTTTCATATCCTGCAAAATATTAAAAGCATTAAGCAGTGAACCTGGAAAACTGGAAGCTCGCCCAGTCTTTGATACGACCAACTGAAATCGGCATAAGTCTGCGCCTAGTGAGTGTAACCCTTTCACTATTTTACCGCGTGTGGAACCCTTAATTTCAGGAGCCAGCATCATAAGCTGTTGAATTGAATCAATATGTTTTTCACATTCACTCAAAGCCTTCATCGGGCGATTTTCATCAAGGTAATTCCCAAAAGTATGTAGCATGTCTTCAAGTGTAATCGTAGAGCATGAGTAGGCATCATTTTTAGCCAGTGGGTACATCACGTCAAAAGCCTGAGAGACATGGTCGTATATCACGCCCTCAACAATATTGCCGCTCTCTCTGTATGTTTCATCCAAGACCTTCAAACCTTGCAATACAATCGAACGTGGCCCTCCCGCAAGATGATAAACAAGCTTTTGATCGGATGGGAACTTCGCAAACTCAGATTTAAGCGCCATGTTCATTGCATAAGGATCTGTATCATCAACCAAACATCCATGCTGATGAACCGCCAATGCCTTACACAACTTTTTCATTCTCTCAAACACATGCTGCAAACGCTGAGGGTATATCCAAATAATTTGATCTGGTTCAAATGTTTTTACCGCAATCAAATTCGGTGCACTACTCTCTGAAATATTTTGAATCAATATCACACTTTTCCCCCCTAAAAAATGAACTCCCTATTTTCTTCTAATCCTACGTAATTACTAAACCACCACTCTTTGCAAAAACAGGTTGGGGTTCCCTTAAAACAATAGGCAAAAATCAAGCTCACAAGTAGAATGTTATGAGCTCACCTTTAGCATATCAAATACAACGCGAGCAAATGCAGATGCTCGATTAGGATCAGATAGAATCTGTATCATCTGGTTCTGGTGCGCATCACTGCTACCCATAACTGCATCATCAATGGCCTTAGAGAAGTCGCCTAGCATGGCTTGTTCAGATGTATTGTTATTGATTTGGCTCATCACCAGCGCATTTTCACTGACTTTATCCCTGATCGTATAAGCGTAATTCACCAAGTCTTTTTCGGTAAGTTCATCCGTAATAAAAAGTTCATTGAGGCGATTGATGATCTGGGAAAGAAACTCCTCTTTTTTATCTTTTGCTTTAGCAGAACCCAAATCATCACCTGGGGTAAGGCCGTATTCCCCTGTGTCAGGCTCAAGTACCAAATCCTGCTGGCGGATCACTGAAAGACGATAATGACTGAGCTCAACGGAATTCAGATCAATGTCATCTTCTTCTAGAATCGATTCACGTAACATCGGGCGTAAATTCCGAGCAAATAGACTCAGCTTCTCCAGATCCTTATCATCATAATCAACAATCTGTGACATAAACTCATAGAAGCGCACAAAGGTTCCCAAATCCTTCTTAAATATCTCCAGTGCATCCTTCTCTTGCTTACACGCCTTAAAGCTATTCTCCGCATTACCAATCAAAACTGGATCATTGGTAGTCTTTGTTCGTTCAAAGATCTCCTTAGCCTGTTTAAAAGCATCGGCAGCAGATTTATAACGCTTCTGCCAACGCTCAACTGCTGGTTTACAAATATTGGCAATCGCAGCATTACTTTTATTTTTTACAAAGAATGCATTGCAGAACTGCTCCACCTCAGACCATGTGAAAATCCCCGCTGCTCTAAGCTTCTCAAACAGGTCAAATATCAAATCGGGGTCGGATACATCATCAAGTTCAGCCGTTTGATAATAGGGCTGAAATGCTTCCAGAATTTCTTCTGGTTCATTAAAGAAATCGAGAACAAAGGTACCTGTCTCAGCTTTACTCGGATATGTGCGATTCAAACGGGATAGTGTCTGTACGCACTCAACCCCACCTAATTTTTTATCTACATACATGGCACACAACTTCGGCTGATCAAAACCAGTCTGAAATTTATTGGCAACGATCATCACCTGATAATCATCCGAATCAAAGGCCTTGCGCATATCTCTGCCTTTGAGGTTTGGATTCATGTTATGTTCAGTAAACTTCTCGGCTTGGGCATCCTGCGTCGCTCTACCTCCTCCATCCATGGAGTCGTCGCCAATCAGTGCAGCACTATTTGGATCGCTCTCGCTGAATTCAACTTCGCCAGAAAAGGCAACCATGGCATGAATTTTTTGATAGCCCTTCTCTGTGATGTATTTATCAAAACCTATTTTATAGCGAACCGCTTCTTTTCTAGAGCTAGTCACAACCATCGCTTTCGCCTGACCACCCAGTAACCCCATCACGTTGTCTTTAAAGTGCTCAACAATCACCTGCACTTTTTGCGCAATATTATAATCATGCAGACGAACCCACTGATTCAATTTCACCTTGGCTTTCTTACTTTCAACTTCCTCATCAGCAGCCTGAATTCTCTGAGCTAGATTGTATGCTACCTTATAATTCGTATAGTTCTTCAGCACATCGAGAATAAACCCTTCTTCAATGGCTTGTCGCATGCTGTAGACGTGATAAGCCTCAGGTTTATTGGTTTTCGATGCCTGCTCTTCTGGATTGGGCAGACGACCAAATAGCTCCAGTGTTTTGGTCTTCGGTGTAGCTGTGAAAGCAAAATAGCTCAAATTACTGGAAACCCTACGTGATGCTACGGCTGCATCCAGAATATCTTCGCTTGAAAGTTCTTCATCAAGGTTCCCCAGTGCGTCTTCCTTGGCATCAATCATCAACACTTCTTTCAATTGCCTTGCTGTTGACCCTGTTTGTGAGCTGTGCGCTTCATCAGCAATCACAGCATAGCGCCGCTCTTTCAGGCTAGTGCTGTTCTCAATGGCTTTGAGCACAAATGGAAAGGTCTGAATCGTCACAATGATAATCGGCTGTGAACTTTCCAGTGCTTTGGCGAGCTTCTCCGATTTTGAACCATCGCCTTCATTACGATTAATCCGACCCACAACGCCATCGGTATGCTCAAATTGATAAATGGTATCTTGAAGCTGATCATCAAGCACGGTTCTATCCGTTACAATAATCACCGAATGGAATTGCTTCTCGCCCTTATCATCATAAAGTGAAGAAAGCTGATGCGCTGTCCATGCAATTGAATTTGATTTGCCAGATCCCGCTGAATGTTGAATCAGGTACTTGTGTCCTGCGCCTTCTCTTTTTGCATCATTGACCAACTTATTCACCACATCCCATTGGTGATAACGAGGGAATATCAAGGTCTCTTTCTTATAGCGTTTACCCTGCCAATCCTCTTTCTCTTCAATCTGAAGGTGTACAAAGCGAGCCAGAATATTTAATAAATTATCTGGTAGTAGCACCTCATTCCACAAGTAGTCAGTAGCATACTGATTCACATCTTCAGGCACATCATTGCCAGCACCACCGCCTTCTGTACCCTTGTTAAACGGCAGGAAGAAAGTCTCTTGGCCTTCCAGACGTGTTGCCATATAAACTTCATATTGGCTGACCGCGAAATGCACCAGTGCACCACGTTTGAAGGTGAGCAGCGGCTCCTGTTTCTTGGTGATTGGGTCAATAGCAAAACGGGTGGTTTTATATTGTTTGATTGCATTTTGAACAGCCTGCTTAAATTCAGACTTAAGCTCCAAGGTGGCCACTGGGATACCATTCACAAACAGTACCAAATCAATGCGCCACTTCTTGGCTCTAAGACCTGTTTCTACTTCGTGTTCATCTGTTGCCCAAGGTGAATACACCAGCTCTGGTACCACCCGCAAACGATTCTTTTTATAACGCGCCAACGTATCGGGGTTCAGATCATGCTCAGGTTTAAACTGACATAGGGAGAAACGTGTGCCGCGATCTTTTATCTGATGCCGAAGTACACCAAGCGTTCCAAAGGTACGCATCTCTTTATGGGCAGCATTGGGGTCGGCTTTATTGAGTTGTTGGGCTACGCGCTCTAAGAATTTTCGTTCAGGATTATTGGGATATAGCTTACAATATTTTTCCCATTGCTCTGGTTGGGTATCTTGCACAAAGCCAAGCAAGTCTTCTTCATACAAAGCAAGCTCTCGATTATAGTTTTCAGGCTTGCCCAATAACCAACCATTGGCGATCAACTGCCTAATCATATCATTCTGAAATGTTAATTCGTTTGCTTTTCCCATTTATTCCCTCACCCAACCCGCTTGATTGCTCCCATCAAAATAGGTCGTATCTCCTCAATTGTCTCATGCAATGTTTTGTTTGCTTTATCGCTAATACCAACACGATTTACAAATGCCGACCATTGTTTCTGTTTGCCATCGTCTTTAGAAAACGCATCTGTTAATGCCAAAGGTGTACTTGTGGGCAATATCGTTCCCCTACGCTTAAATGTGTTGGCTACAGCACTGTTTAATATCTGCATATCAGGGTTTAAAAACTTACATATCGCCCAAACATCATAAAAATCTTTCATGCGACTATTGGCAAAACCAATAGAAACCATGGCTTCAAACTTCTCAGCAAGCACTGTTTCTACAGGATATGCCTTAAGCTTTGGCGCTTCCATATCCAGCAAGGTGGGAAATATAATTTCTTCTGCATCTGGGGTTATCATATCGCCCACACCAATATCCGCCTGAATACTAATCATCGCCTTGCCAAGATATGCTTTTAGCAAAACCCTAACTCCACCATAATGATTATCTTCCCTGATTTCGTTGACTCGAATCGTTGAAGCATCAAACTCTAAACCATCATCAACATCTGTTTTCATATGACAAAGGTCCGAGAAAATTTGTTCTAATCTTGTTTTGGATGCATCACCCATTTTAAGAAAGTCCACATCCTTAGTCGCCCTGTAAGAATCACCACTCCAGTAAGCAAACAGCATCGCACCTTTTAATACAAAATCATCACGGTATGTTGAATTAGCCAAACGATACAGCAATCTTTCCAATCCATAGTTGGTTAAAAGTCTGCCAAAATCTACGCGCTGATTGCGTGCCTGTTGATTTAATCGCTCTCGGACAGAGGCGGATATGTTGGTTGGCGCACTCATGCTGTCAAAGACTCCAAATAAGGCTGCATCACATTTTTCACCCTACAAATCTCAGCATACTGTTGTATATCTTGCATGGTAAACTTTTTAGCTTTCCAGCCTTCTTTCAAGGCTTCAATGGCAACATCAAGACCAATCTTGTGTCTATATTTAAAGCAATCCACAATCGTTTTGGCAGTGTTATATACAGGCACTTTCACACCATCGATGTTTTGATAGGCAATGCCGCTGCTTAGCGCATCACCTGAAAAACGAACAATGCGTACAGGCAAATCTTTAATTTGCGGCAGCCTAGCCTTGCGATCAATCGCCACCCAAACCTCAAATGGCGACTGTGTTGTGATTTCATGAATCACCAAAGCAGACAGCAAACAAATCGTGCCTTTAGGGATACGCTTGCTGGCTTCCACCATGGTTTGTTTCTCGGATAGTTCCGCATGTGCTGCAATATAAATGCCCCGTGCAGTGCGCTGCAAAAACCCACGTTGATATAGCCTGCTTAGGTATCTTCGCGGAATATTGTGAGCATCAAGGTCGCAAGGGCGAAGCAAGCCTTCTTGTTGAAGAAGGGCAAAGATGCGCGTTACCGCATTATCT
>Ga0256829_1001387_pt1 | contig 20140 bp, 17 predicted proteins | sample 131447metaG_FD_185979 | JGI IMG/M metagenome (GOLD analysis project Ga0256829, IMG submission 185979) | Hydrothermal vent microbial communities from Lau Basin, Pacific Ocean - 131-447 | ecosystem: Environmental > Aquatic > Marine > Hydrothermal vents | place: Pacific Ocean: Lau Basin | collected...
TGTGGGGCTAATCCTTATAACCTATGTTCCAATTATATCACTATGGTTACCAAATCTGATGTTTGGATAATACCTAAAAGTGGTGTCCCGAACAAGATTCGAACTTGTGGCCTCTTGATTAGGAATCAAGTGCTCTATCCTGCTGAGCTACCGGGACAGTAGATATAAAAAAAGCTGGCTACCCCAAGTGGAGCGACCAGCTTTTTGTTTGTAAATTATTAAGCATTTCTCTTTTTAATAATCTCTTCAGCTACATTTTTTGGTACCTCTTCATAATGGTCAAATTCCATTGAGTATGAAGCTCTACCTTGTGTTTGGCTTCTTAAGTCAGTTGAGTAACCAAACATCTCTGAGAGTGGGCAGAAAGCATCAACTATCTTATTTCCACTTCTATCACTCATGGAGCTTATCTGTCCTCTTCTTCTATTTAAGTCACCAATCACATCACCCATAAACTCTTCTGGAGTTTCCACTTCAACCTTCATCATAGGCTCAAGTATGATTGCATCCGCTTTTCTAGCACCCTCTTTAAATGCCATAGAAGCAGCTAATTTAAATGCCATCTCAGATGAGTCAACATCATGGTAGCTTCCATCATAAAGTGTAACTTTAACATCTTCAACAGGATATCCTGCTAGAACACCGCCTTGCATAGCCTCTTTGAGACCTTTATCAACTGCAGGGATAAATTCTCTAGGGATTGCTCCACCTTTGATATCATTTACAAATTCATATCCCTCACCTGGCTTCATTGGAGTAAGTTTGATGAATACATGTCCATACTGTCCACGACCACCTGATTGTTTTGCATATTTGTGCTCTTGAGTAACCTCTTTTTTGATTGTCTCTCTATATGCAACTTGAGGTTGTCCAACTTCAGCATCAACTTTAAACTCTCTAAGCATTCTATCAACCAATATTTCAAGGTGAAGTTCGCCCATACCTGAAATGATAGTTTGTCCGCTCTCTTCATCAGTTTCAACTCTAAAACTAGGATCTTCTTGGGCTAGTTTTTGAAGTGCAATACCCATCTTCTCTTGGTCAGCTTTTGTTTTTGGCTCAACCGCAACACTGATAACTGGATCTGGAAAGTCCATTCTTTCAAGTATCACTTTGTCTTTTTCACCAGCTAGTGTATCTCCTGTTAGAGTATCTTTTAGTCCAACAACAGCACCTATCTCACCAGCAAATAGTTTTTTGATCTCTTCTCTTTTATTTGAGTGCATTTTTAGGAGTCTTCCAACTCTCTCTTTTTTATCTTTCGTAGTGTTGTAAGTGTAGCTTCCACTCTCTAACATACCGCGATAGACTCTAACAAATGTTAGTTGTCCGACAAATGGATCAGTCATAATCTTAAATGCAAGTGCTGCAAATTCACCATCATCTGTTGATTCGACAATTGTTTCGCTTCCATCTTCGTATTCACCTTTTATAGCTGCAACTTCGGTAGGAGCTGGCATATAATCAACAACAGCGTCAAGTAGAGGCTGAACACCTTTGTTTTTAAATGCTGTTCCACATAGCATAGGAACTAAAGTCATCTCTAAACATCCAGCTTTTAGTCCTGCTTTGATTTCATCTTCACTAAGCTCTTCGCCTCCTAAGTATTTCTCAAGAAGTTCATCACTTGTTTCGGAGATAGACTCTATCATGTGCTCTCTGTAGTTCTGCGCTTTTTCTAGCAAATCAGCAGGAATATCAACAACTTCATAGCGTGATCCCATAGCTGCTTCATCTTCCCAAACAAGTGCTTTCATTTTAACCAAATCAACAACACCTTTAAAGTCTTCTTCTGCGCCGATTGGTATCTGAATAGGCACTGGGTTTGCTTTTAATCGCTCTTTGATTTGTCTTTCAACTTCATAAAAATCAGCTCCGACTCTATCCATCTTGTTTACAAAAACCATTCTTGGAACTTTGTATCTATTTGCTTGTCTCCAAACGGTTTCACTTTGAGGTTGAACTCCTCCAACTGCACAAAAAACTGCAACTGCGCCATCAAGTACTCTCATACTTCGCTCAACTTCAATCGTAAAATCAACGTGGCCCGGAGTGTCTATTATGTTTATTTGGTGGTTATTCCACTCACATGTAGTTGCAGCACTTGTGATTGTGATACCTCTCTCTTTCTCTTGCTCCATCCAGTCCATTGTAGCTGCACCATCATGAACTTCACCAATCTTGTGTGAAATTCCTGTATAAAAAAGAATTCTCTCTGTTGTAGTGGTTTTACCAGCATCAATATGCGCAGCAATTCCGATATTTCTAACCATATTAATAGGATGTTTTCTTGACATAATTTTTCCTTCCTACCAGCGGTAGTGAGCAAAAGCTTTGTTTGCTTCAGCCATTTTGTATGTATCTTCTTTCTTCTTAAATGTAGCACCTCTTGAGTTTGCAGCATCTAAAAGCTCATTTGCTAGTCTTTCAACCATAGTTCTTTCGCTTCTTTTTCTAGCAAATGAAACTAACCATCTAAGAGCAAGGGCTTGTTGTCTTACAGGTCTTACCTCTATTGGCACCTGATAAGTAGCTCCACCGACTCTTCTACTTTTTACTTCCATAACTGGCTTAACATTTTCAATGGCTGCATTAAAAATCTCTATACCTTTTAGCTCATCGCTTCTTTTTTCAGCTAACTCTAATGCACCATAAAATACTTTTGCAGCAACACTTTTTTTGCCATCAAGCATAAGTGAATTGATAAATTTTGTGATTACTTTACTATTGTAGATTGGATCAGGGAGTATTTCCCTAACTTGGGCTCTTCTTCTTCTCATTTTGTTTCCTTCAAATTTCTAAATTTTACTCAAGCACTATCAACATTCCATAGGGAATAGCGCCTGTCTGATAAATTTATATGGGTTTATTTTGGTTTTTTAGTACCGTACTTACTTCTTGCAACTGTTCTATTTGCAACGCCTGCTGTATCGAGGGCTCCACGAACTACATGGTACTTAACACCAGGTAAATCTTTTACTCTTCCGCCTCTTACTAGAACTATAGAGTGCTCTTGAAGGTTATGACCTTCACCACCGATATAGCTGATTACTTCAAAGCCACTAGTTAGTCTAACTTTGGCAACTTTTCTCAAAGCTGAGTTTGGTTTCTTTGGAGTCGTAGTATAAACTCTTGTACAAACTCCTCTTCTTTGAGGACATCCATCCAATGCAGGTGATTTTGATTTTTTAATCACCTTTTTTCTCTCTTTTCTTACCAATTGGTTGATTGTTGGCACATTCTTTCCTTTAAATTTTTACATATTATTTTGTTTTTAACAAATAAAATAATAAAGCCTGCTATTTTATTTAAAAATAGCTTAAAAGAGGGTTAATTTTAACCCTCTACCTCTACACTATTTTTTACTTTTATAATTTTGTCTTTATATAGACCAGTACCTACTGGAATCATACGACCTAAAATAACATTCTCTTTTAAATCAATAAGATGATCCATCTTGGCTGCCAAACTAGCTTCTGTGAGAACTTTTGTTGTCTCTTGAAAAGATGCTGCAGAGATGATACTATCACTGCCGATAGCAGCTCTTGTAACACCCAAAAGAATCGGTTCAGCGATAGCTGGTTCTCCACCCATCTTTATGATTCTTTCATTTTCATCTCTAAATCTAGCACGGCTAATCAAGTCACCTTCGATAAACTTAGTATCACCACTATCTACGATCTTTATCTGTCTTAGCATTTGCGAAACTATCACTTCTATATGTTTATCACTGATAGCGACACCTTGTCTTCGATATACCTGTTGAATTTCACTAATCAAATAGTAATGAAGTGCTTTTTCACCCATAATTCTCAGTATATCATGGCTAGATATGATACCGTCAGTTAACTTCTCACCAGCATGAACAAATTCGCCAGCGTGTACATGTATCTGAGTATTTTTATTAACTAAGTACTCGGCACTTGCACCATCATCTGCATCAATGATAATTCTCTCTTTAGAGCGAAGTGGTTTTCCAAATCTGATAGTTCCATCTATCTCAGCAATGACTGCGGCATTTTTTGGTCTTCTAGCTTCAAAAAGCTCACTAACTCTTGGGAGACCACCCGTTATATCTGTTGATTTTGCAGCGGCTTTTGGAGTACGACCTATGATATCAGCGACTTTAACACTGTCACCATCTTTTACAAATATGGCTGTTTTTGGGTCAACTTGATATTTGATTATCTTGTTTGAATCTGTAGCGATTATAATAGCTGGCTTGAGTCCTGATGAGAGGTGCTCATTTATAACTAGTCTGCTCTCGCCTGTCATCTCATCGTACTGTTCCGTTGCACTAATTCCTGGCTCAATATTTTCAAATGTAACCACACCTGACTCTTCAGAGATGATAGGCACAGAGTATGGATCCCACTCTGCTATGACGATTTGTTCAGCATGACTAGGGTGGGCTATGAGTTCATCATTTTTTTCTACCACAACATTGTCCGCCATATCTATAACAGAGCCTCTAGGGATATAGTGTCTTATAGCTTCTCTATTTTCACTATCTGCAATAACTGCAAAAAGGCCTTTTTCATTAACTACATGATCTTTTTTAACATCATTGTATCTCTCAAGATAATCGCCTACTAACTTATAGTATTTAACAGTTCCTGCGGCTTCGGTCAAGATTTTTTGAGAAATTGGATCTCCGTCATTTACTCTTAACTCACTCGCATATGGGATACGATTTGGAACATTCCAACTCTCTTTAATAATCTCAACTATACTCTCATTTTTATGGATAGTATCGCCATTGCTATAAGGTAAGTAAAATTTTCCATCTACTTTACCACTTACGCCCGCTAACTCATTTGCTTTTGCCAAGTCACCTTTTCTTAAAACATATTTGATACTCTCTTTATCATTTGTTACATTTAAAATAGTCTCATCGTGTGAATTATCTATAGTTAAAACACCATCGATTGTTGTTTTGATTTTTGGCTCAACAAGTAAGATTGAGGCATTTCTTCTATTTGCTACGATATTTTTATTCTCTTTTGAGATATATGTTTTAATATTGTAATATCTGATAAAACCCTCTTTTTTAGCAACAACTTGTTTATCTTGAGCTTCAGTAGATGCGGTTCCACCTATATGAAATGTTCTAAGTGTCAACTGAGTTCCTGGCTCACCAATTGATTGGGCAGATATGATTCCTACGGCTTCGCCTGGTTTTACCAAATCACCAACTCCTAGGTTTATACCGTAACATTTTGCGCATATACCTTTTTTTGCCTTACAGGTAATCGGAGTTCTAATTGCAACTGATTTTATGCCCGCTTCTGCTATGGTTTTTGCTTTTTTTTCATCTATCAAAGTACCCTCTGTGAGTAAAACTTCATTTGTGATATTGTCTATCACATCTTCGGCTAAAACTCTACCAAAAGCTCTATCACTCAATGACTCTATAAGTTCACCACTCTCAGATATCTCTGTAATTTCAACACCCTCATGTGTACCACAATCATGCATAGTCACTTTAACATTTTGAGAAACATCTATCAATTTTCTTGTAAGATACCCTGCATTTGCTGTTTTTAATGCGGTATCTGCCAAACCTTTTCTAGCACCGTGAGTAGAGATAAAATACTCTAGTACATTCAGACCTTCTCTAAAGTTTGAGATAATCGGTGTTTCAATGATACTTCCATCTGGCTTCGCCATAAGACCCCTCATACCAGCAAGCTGACGGATTTGAGCCGCGCTACCTCTTGCCCCTGAGTCTGCCATCATATAGATTGAGTTAAAACCACCCTTATCACTTTCGGTCAGCTTCATCATCTCTTTTGCAACTTCATTGTTAGTATCAGTCCAAATATCGATAATTTTATTGTATCTCTCTTGCTCTGTCAAAAGTCCTGAGCTGAACTGTTTTTGAATTTCAACAACTTTTTTCTTAGCAGCCTTAATCTTTCCAGCTTTTGTATCAGGCACTCTTATATCATCGATTGAAACTGAGATACCAGCTTTTGTAGCATACTTAAAACCTAAATCTTTTAGATTGTCTAAAAATACTGCTGTCTCTTCATAGCCACCCTCTTTATAGATATAGTCAACCAAATTTCCGATATTTTTCTTTTTTAAGACTATATTCCACAACTCTTCTGGAACAAAATCTGGTAAAATTGATTTGATAATCAATCTTCCTGCTGTTGTAAATATAACTTTTCTATTAACTAGTGTTTTAATCTTTGCTTGAACTTCTAACGCTCCACTGTCCATAGCAATATGAACTTCATCAACATTTGAAAATATCTTATTTGAGCCTTTTGCATTCATCTTCTCTCTTGAAAGGTAGTAAAGACCTAGCACCATATCTTGAGTAGGAACTGTGATAGCCTTACCAGATGCTGGCAATAAGATATTCATGGAGCTCAGCATAAGCACTTTACACTCCGCTATCGCCTCTTGAGATATAGGAACATGTACAGCCATCTGGTCACCGTCAAAGTCGGCATTAAATGCTGAACAAACTAGGGGATGAAGTCTTATAGCTTTCCCCTCAATCAAAACAGGATGAAATGCCTGAATAGATAGTTTGTGAAGAGAAGGTGCACGGTTAAGCATGACAGGATACCCATCAACAACCTCACTTAAACACTCCCAAACTTCGTTTGTTTTATTGTCTATCATCTTTTTAGCTTGTTTTATAGTTGTAGCATAACCCTTCTCTTCAAGTCTTGCAATCAAATGTGGCTTAAAGAGCTCTAGCGCCATCAATTTTGGTATTCCACACTGATCCATCTTTAGATTTGGTCCAACAACGATAACAGAACGACCTGAAAAGTCAACTCTTTTTCCAAGCAAGTTTTGTCTAAATCTTCCCTGTTTACCTTTTATGATTTCAGAAAGCGACTTAAGAGGTCTCTTGTTTGCGCCTTTTACTGCATTTGCACGACGACCATTATCAAAAAGAGCATCAACACTCTCTTGGAGCATTCTCATCTCATTTCTAATGATAATTTGAGGAGCATCAAGTTCCATCAATCTTTTAAGTCTTGAGTTTCTGTTTATAACCCTTCTATATAGATCATTTACATCACTGACAGCAAATTTTCCGCCATCTAGTGCCACCAATGGTCTTAAATCAGGAGGCAGAACTGGAAGAATTGTAATCATCATCCACTCTGGCCTGTTTCCGCTATGAAGTAGGGCTTCTACAATTTTCAATCTTTTTACTATGGTCTTTTTCTTTGCTTCAGAGTTGGTGTTCGCCATGTCCTCTTTTAGGGATGCTAAGATATCAACCAAGTCTAAATCAGCAAGCAAATCTTTTACTATTTGTCCGCCCATATCAGCTACAAATCCAGCATCTTCAAATCTTTGGTTTAAAGATTGATACTGCTCTTCGTTTAAGACATCATATTTTGCAACAGGTTTGCTATTTTCAGCGTCATAAAAAGCCTCTCCTGGCTCTTTTACAATATATGCTTCATAGTATAAAACTCTCTCTAAATCTTTCATCTTCACGCCCAAAAGTGTTCCGATTCTACTAGGTAAAGAGTTTACATACCAGATGTGAGCGACTGGAGCAACTAATTCGATGTGGCCCATTCTAGATCTTCTCACTTTAGTGCTTGTTACTTCAACACCACACTTTTCGCATTTGATGCCTTTATAACGCATCTTTTTATATTTTCCACACAGACACTCATAATCTCTTACGGGTCCAAAAATCTTTGCACAAAAGAGACCATCTCTTTCTGGTTTTAGTGTACGATAATTGATAGTTTCTGGTTTTTTGACTTCGCCATAACTCCAAGATCTTACCTTTTCTGGGCTTGCAAGTCTTAACTGAAATGCTTGAAAATCTCTTGGTCTATTGTCATCTAATATCTCAACTGGTTCTAATCGTTTCATTTAATATCTCCTTTTCACTAGGCATTGCCTAGTAAAAATTCCTCTCACTAAAGTTTTACCTTTGGCGAGAGAAACAATCTTATTTATACTACTGTTTTTGCAAGGTAGTGTCATTATTCATCTACCTCGTCATATATTTCAACATCTAAGGCTAGAGATTTTAGCTCATTTGTTAAGACGAAGAATGTTTCAGGAACTCCGATTTCAGGAACATTTTCACCACGAGTTAGAGCTTTGTACGCTGAAACTCTTCCCTCAACATCATCTGATTTTATCGTAAGCATCTCTCTTAGTGTATGAGCTGCGCCGTATGCTTCAAGTGCCCATACCTCCATCTCTCCAAATCTCTGACCTCCAAAGAGTGCTTTACCGCCGACTGGTTGTTGAGTTACGAGTGAGTATGGTCCTGTACTTCTTGCGTGCATCTTTTCATCGACTAAGTGGTGAAGTTTGAGCATATACATGTAACCCACATTTACTCTCTCTTTCATTTTTTCACCAGTCTTACCATCATATAGCTCAGTTTTGCCATCTTCGTCTATCTTTGCTAACTCAAAGAGTTTTGCAAACTCTTGCTCATTTACACCTTCAAAAATTGGGGTAGTAAATCTAACACCAGTTGCCCAATCTCTTGCGTATTCAAGCAGTTTTTCATCATCAATTTTTGATAAAAACTCTTTACCGTCCATTAGCTTCGCAACATCTGCAATCTTAGCCATCTTCTCTCTTAGAGTCTTGATCCACTCCCCTTGCTTCTGTTCAAATATATCAGCAATTTGATCACCAAGTTTTCTTCCAACAAGACCGAGATGAACTTCTAAAATTTGACCTATATTCATACGACTTGGAACCCCAAGAGGATTTAGAACAACATCAACTGCCTCTCCATTTTCAAGATAAGGCATATCGATTTCACGCACGATATTTGAGACGATACCTTTGTTTCCGTGTCGTCCAGCCATCTTGTCACCAACTTTTAGTTTTCTTTTTGTTGCAACATAAATCTTAACTAGCTTCACAACACCACTTGGTAAAATATCATCTTTTTCTATGATATTTAGCTTAGCATCATGCTCCTCTTTGAGTTTCTTTTTCTCATTTTGGAAATAATTTTTTAAATCTTTATACTCATTCTCTATCTCTTCATCAAATGATTTTATGATAGAGTTAATGGCAAAACGGTTAACTTTTTCCAAATCCTCTTTTGCTGCAAATTCGCCTGCTTTGTAGGATTTTTTATTTATATCTTGGTCTTTAGCCAATGGATTTTTGCTAAGTAGTGAATTGATTCTGAGCATCTCTTCACGGTCAAGCATGAGAAGTTTATCGTGATGTTCACGGTCAAGCTTCTCTTTCTCCTCTTCATACGCTTTTAGCGATCTTGGATCTTTGTCATACCCTTTTTTTGTGAAGATTTTTACATCTACTACGATACCTTCTAGGGAAGGAGAGGCATATAGTGATTTGTTTACCACATGTCCAGCTTTTTCACCAAATATCGCACGAAGTAATCTCTCTTCTGGTGTAGGTTTAACTTCACCTTTAGGTGAGACTTTTCCGACCATAATCATGCCTGGCTTTATATATGTTCCAATCTGTACGATTCCACTCTCATCAAGATGAGCTAAATCCTCTTCTCTTACATTTGGTATATCTTTTGTTATCTCTTCGACACCATCTTTAAGTTCTCGTGCCTCTATCTCTTTCTCATATACATGTACACTAGTAAAGGCATCTTCGCGAATCATCTTTTCGCTTATGACGATAGCATCTTCATAGTTGTAACCATTCCATGGCATAAATGCTACCATCACATTTTTACCAAGAGCTAATTCGCCTCTATCCATACTTGGACCATCTGCTATGATTTGCCCTTTTTTTATCTCTTCGCCTTTTTTGACTGCGACTTTCTGAGTAAAAGTTGTATTTTGGTTAGTTCTTAGATTTTTTTGCAATCCATAATGGTCTATGAATGAGCCATTTTCATCTTCACCTAAGATATATATATTTTTACTATCAACCTTCTCAACTATACCTGCTCTTTTTGCTTTTATCGCTTCCCAAGAGTCTCTAGCTGTGATTGCTTCCATACCAGTTCCAACCATAGGTGCGCTCGTCTTCATCAAAGGCACACCCTGTCGTTGCATGTTTGAGCCCATCAAAGCTCTGTTGGCATCATCGTGTTCCAAAAATGGGATAAGAGAAGCTGCAACACCTGCAACCATCATAGATGATAAATCGATAAGATTCACCTTCTCTTTTTCAGTTAAAACGATTTCACCATCAATTCTAACCTCAATCAAGTCCTCAACAATTTCACCATTTTCATCTATCTTGGTACTAGCAGGGGCTATAACCATTCCCTCTTCTTGAGTAGCTGTTATATAGATGATTTCATTTGTGATTTTGCAATCTTTTACTTTTCTATATGGAGCTTCAACAAAACCTAAGTCATTTACTTTTGCATACATGGCTAGTGTATTGATTAAACCGATATTTTGACCCTCTGGAGTCTCTATCGGACAAATTCTTCCATAGTGAGTAGGGTGAACGTCTCTGACTTCAAAACCAGCTCTCTCTTTTACGAGTCCGCCAGCTCCAAGTGCGCTAAGTCTTCTTTTGTGAGTTATTTCACTAAGTGGGTTTGTCTGATCCATGAACTGAGAAAGTTGTCCACTTGAGAAAAACTCCATAATCGTACTTGTAATCATCTTTGAATTGACTAAATCATGAGGCATCAACTCCTCGATTGAACCACTTAGTGATGTAAATTTATCTCTTATAGCTTTTTGCATTTTGATAAGACCAGTGTGGAGCTCATTTGCCAAAAGCTCACCAATTGCTCTAATTCTTCTGTTTCCTAAGTGATCACGATCATCAATGTGACCTTGACCATTTTTTACTTTTATAAGGTATTTTACAGTTCTTATGATATCTTCGCTTGTCATGATAGTCACATACTCAGGAACATCTAATCCTAATTTATGATTCATCTTCATACGTCCTACTCTTGTAAGATCATATCTTTCAGGATTAAAGAAGAGGTCATTTACAAATGATTTCGCAGCCTCTTTAGTGACTGGTTCACCTGGTCTCATAACCTTGTAAATTCTGATAGTTGCTAGGTCATTTTCATCTTCTATCTGCTCTGTTTGTTTCAAGAGTTTTAGCGTTTCATTGTCTGCTATAAATGAGTTAATAATGGCATCATCAACACCATTTGCCAAATCATTTGCTATCTCTATCGTTTTACATCCCTGCTCTATTATCTTTGCTAGTTTTGCTTCATCTAGTTGAGTAAGTGTATCATATAAAACTTCTCCACTTTCACCATCAATGATAGGTGAAGATAGAAATCTGTTTATCAAAACTTCTACTGGATACTCTACGAGTTTTACGCCATCTTCTTTGAATTTTTCAGCTCTTTTTCTTGTTAATCTTTTTCCTGCTGCTATTAGTTGGTTGCCTTTTTCATCTTTTAAATCAAAGTCAACTCTTCCTATAAAGTCTTCTGGGTTATACTCCATAAAAAATTTATTATCTTTTAATTCGATAGTTTGCACTGGGTAAAAAAGTTTAAGAATATCTTGCTTGCTATATCCTAGTGCACGAAATAGTATAGTTATAGGAACTTTTCTTCTTTTGTTAATTCTCATAAATAGCGTATCTTTAGCGTCATACTCAAAGTACAACCAACTACCACGGTCTGGTATGATTTGGGCAGTATATATAAGTTTGCTATTTACGGTGCTGCTCTCCTCTTCTTTGAAGATTACACCTGGGCTTCTATGGAGTTGGTTTACTACAACTCTCTCTACGCCGTTTATTATAAATGAAGTTCTATCAGTCATAAGAGGTATGTCTCTTATAAATATCGCTTGTTCTTTTATATCTTTAACACCAGCTTTTTCGCCAGTTTTTTCATCTTTGTCCCAGAGTATCAGGCGGATGTTCATTCTTAATCCAACAGAATACGACAATCCTCTCTCCATGCACTCTCTGACATTATACTTTGGTTTTCCAATTTCACTGCCAACATACTCTAGCGTCAGTCTGTTTTGCGGATCATGAATAGGGAAAATTGATTTAAAAACTTTCTCTATACCACCCTCTGCATTTTCACCTACATTTAAAAAATTTTCATAACTTTTTTGTTGTAGTTGGAGCAAGTTTGGAACATCTATTTTTTTTGGTACTTTTGAGAAGTCAACCCTTAGGCGATTTCCCGAATTTAGGCTATTTAACATGAGTCTACCTCGTGTAGTTATTTATAAGGGTAATGAGAGCACCTGCTGGTAATCTCATAGCAGTTTATCTGTTTTATTACAGAAATTTTAACGACTAAATGATCTATATAAGCACAGGGGAATAACTCCCCTGTTTTTGTTTTATTTGATTTCAGCTTCTGCGCCAGCTTCTTCGATTTGTTTTTTGATATCTTCTGCTTCGTCTTTAGAAACACCTTCTTTAAGTGTTGTTGGTGCACTCTCAACTGCCTCTTTAGCCTCTTTAAGACCAAGACCAGTAATCGCACGAACTACTTTAATAGCATTGATTTTTTTAGCGCCTGCACTTTTAAGAATAACATCAAATTCTGTTTTCTCTTCTTCTGCAGCACCACCAGCTACAGCACCGCCAGCCATCATGACTGGAGCAGCTGAAACACCAAATTTTTCTTCAAATTCTTTTACTAATTCACTTAGCTCAAGAACACTCAAACCTGAAATATAATCTAATACATCTTCTTTAGTTATTGCCATTTTTATCTTTCCTTTTACATTTTTATGCTAACCATGTCATGGTTAAAATTTTTTAATTACTATGCCGCTTCTTCTTTTTTTGCTCTTAGGGCATCTAAACCAATTGTAAAGTTCGTAACTGGTGCCATCCAAGTTTGAAGCAACATTCCGATAAGCTCATCACGAGATGGTAGCTTAGACAATGCTTCGATCTTAGCAACATCAACAACTTCACCAGCTATAAAACCTGTTCTTATTTCAAAAGCTTTGTTTGCTTCAGCAAATTTTGCAACAACTTTTGTAACATTTAGTTGGTCTTCACCCCAAACGAACATATTTGTATCGTTTAGCTCAATGCCTTCAATATCAGCATTTTTCATAGCGATTGTAGCAAGTGTATTTTTTGCAACTTGTACATTTACATCTACTACTCTTGCAGCATTTCTAAGCTCTTCAATAGTTTTAGTATTAAGACCTTTGAAATCGCAAATTACCAATGCTTCTGAAGCTTTAAAACCGTCAGTTAGTTGATTAACTATCTCAATTTTCTTGTTTTTTGTCAATTTTTCTCCTTTCCGACCGGTGATTTCAAGCAGAGCTGGAAAATTCCAAATTAAGCCTAAGCCTCGGCTATCTCCAATCAAAGATTATTAGAGGCCAAAAAGCGCCTCTAATATTAGTGTTATTTGAAGTCTATTAATTCTTGATTATCTAGTGATAATGATGGACTCATAGTCAATGAAATAGCAGCTGTTTTTATATATTTACCTTTAGAAGCTGCTGGTTTATGTTTGTTTATAGCTTTTATAAATGTCTCAAAGTTTTCTTTTATTTGCTCAATTGTAAAACTGATTTTGCCAATACCTGCTTGTATGTTTCCTTGTTTATCAACACGAAAATTAACTTGACCGCCTTTTGAGTTTTCTACTGCTGTCTTAACATCCATAGTAACTGTGCCAGTCTTTGGGTTTGGCATGATACCTTTTGGTCCCAATATTCTACCGACTTTTCCGACCATACCCATCATATTTGGAGTGGCAATCAAAACATCAAAATCAATCTTTCCAGCTTGAATATCAGCTATAAGTTCATCGCTTCCAACGATATCTGCACCAGCTGCTTTTGCTTCATCTGCTTTTACATCTTTTGCAACAACTGCAACTCTAACACTTTTACCAGTTCCAGCTGGTAAAACAACAGAGCCTCTGACCATCTGGTCTGCATGTCTTGGATCTACATTTAATTTTAAAGCTACTTCAATAGTCTCATCAAATTTTGCACTTGCTAGATTTTTGATATTTGCAAGCGCCTCTTCCATACTATATGTCTTTTCAAAATCTACTTTTTTTTGCAGTTCTTGAAATCTTTTATTAACTCTTTTTCCCATTATTTATCTCCGCATTATTTTTGCTTCCACTAAGCCCTAGTGGTGAAGGTTTAACAAATTTTTACTCTGAAACAGTTATTCCCATACTTCTTGCACTACCAGCGATAATCTTAGACGCTGCTTCCCTGTCATCTGTATTTAAATCTGCAATTTTTTTCTCAACAATTTCCAACACTTGCTCTTTGGTCAAATTTGCAATTTTATTTTTCAAAGGATTATCACTACCTTTTTTGATACCAGCTGCTTTTTTAATCAAGTCACTTGCTGGTGGTTGTTTAGTGATAAATGTAAAACTTCTATCAGCATACACAGTGATAACAACTGGTATGTTATAACCCATCATATCTTTTGTTTTTTCATTAAATGCTTTACAAAATTCCATGATATTTACACCTTGCTGTCCAAGCGCTGGACCAACTGGAGGTGATGGATTAGCTTTTGCTGCCGCAATTTGTAATTTTATTTCACCAATTACTTTCTTAGCCATTTTATAATTCCTTCTTTCATTTTTATTTCTTCTTTTACATGGGCAAAGCCCATGTAAAATTCATCTCACTAAAGCTACGCCTTTGGCGAGAAGGGTTTACATTTCAAACTATCTTTTAAACTATCTTTTCAACTTGAGAATACAGTATCTCAACTGGTGTACTTCTTCCAAAAATTGAGACATTCAGTCTCAATTTTCCGTGTTCCATATCGTACTCTTCTACTATGCCTGTAAAGTTTGCAAAAGGTCCTTCTGTGATTCTGACACTCTCTCCATCTTCAAAAAATATTTTTGGTTTAGGAGCGCCTCTTTTTTCAACTTTTTCAAGAATCAAATTGATATCTTTTTCACTAAGTGGTGTTGGTTTTTTGGACTCGCCGATGAATCTTCCCACCTTTGGCAAGGATTGTATCTGCTGCCAAATTGCAGTGTCCAAATCTATGTGAGCAAAAGCATATCCAGGATATAGACTTCTCTCACTTATCTTCTTTTCACCATTTTTAACTTCTATTACATCTTCAGTAGGAACAAGAACATCTTTGAGCTTCTCTTCTACTCCGTTATCTTTTACTAAAGTCTCTATAGCTCTTTTTACAGCTTGTTCACTCCCTGCAAAAGTCTGTATAGCATACCATTTGTGCGACATAACTCTAGCCTACTAAATGATATTGGATAATGTATAAGACATTATCATATCAATAATTGCTAAAAATAGTGAAACAACTGCGACAACAACAAAAACAGATATAAAAGCATTTCTTATCTGATCCCTTGTAGGGAAGATTACTTTTGTTAATTCTGATTTAGCTTGTTGATAATAAATTTTTAACTTTTCCATTTTATCACCTTAAATAGTGGCAGGGCAGGAGGGACTCGAACCCGCAACATTCGGTTTTGGAGACCGACGCTCTACCAATTGGAGCTACTACCCTACATGAAGTTAAGACTCATACGAGACTTAACTTTTTAATTTTACCTCTTTGTGAACTGTATGTTTTTTTAGCCTTGGGCAATATTTTTTAAGTTCAACTTTTTCAGTATGAGTTTTGCTATTTTTAGTTGTTGTATAGTTAATGTCTCCACATTCACTGCATTTCAACCCTATCTTTACTGTCATTTAAATACCTTTTTAACTAAAGCGGGAAATTTAATCCCGCCTTTAGTGTATAATTATTTGTTTATTTTAGCAACAACACCAGCACCAACAGTTCTACCACCTTCGCGGATAGCAAATCTAGTACCTTCGTCAAGTGCAATTGGAGTGATTAGTTCAACAGAAATTTTTACATTGTCACCTGGCATAACCATTTCAGTACCTTCTGGCAATGTGATTGAGCCTGTAACATCTGTAGTTCTTACATAAAATTGTGGTCTATAGTTATTAAAGAATGGTGTATGTCTTCCACCCTCTTCTTTGCTTAAGATATAAACTTCTGCTTCAAAAGCTGTGTGAGGAGTGATTGAGCCTGGTTTACAAAGTACCATACCTCTTTCAACTTCTTCTTTTTTAGTTCCTCTCAAAAGGATACCACAGTTATCACCAGCTTCTCCTTGATCCATCTCTTTATGGAACATTTCAACACCAGTTACTGTAGTTTTTTGAGTATCTTTGATACCTACGATTTCGATCTCTTCACCAACTTTGATTGTACCTTTTTCAATTCTACCTGTTACAACTGTACCACGACCTGAAATTGAGAAAACATCTTCAACTGGCATCAAATAATCTTGATCTGTATCTCTTACTGGAGTTGGGATATACTCATCTACTTGAGCCATTAACTCAAGAATTTTTTCGCCCCACTCGCCTACATTACCAGCTTTTGCTTCTTCTAGTGCTTGAAGAGCAGAACCTGCAACTATTGGTATATCATCACCTGGGAAGTCATACTCACTAAGAAGTTCTCTGATTTCCATCTCAACCAACTCTAGTAGCTCTTCATCATCAACCATATCAGCTTTATTCATGAATACTACTATATAAGGGACACCAACTTGACGAGATAGCAAAATATGCTCTCTAGTTTGTGGCATAGGGCCATCAGCTGCAGAAACAACTAGAATAGCACCATCCATTTGAGCAGCACCTGTAATCATATTTTTAACATAATCCGCGTGACCTGGACAGTCAACATGTGCATAGTGGCGATTGTCTGTCTCATACTCGATATGAGAAGTCGCAATTGTGATTCCTCTTTCTCTCTCTTCTGGTGCATTATCGATACCGGCAAAATCTTTAAATTCTGCTAAACCTTTCTGTGCTAGAACTGCTGAAATTGCAGCTGTTAGAGTTGTTTTACCATGATCAACATGACCAATTGTACCTACATTAACATGTGGTTTTGTTCTTGAATACTTTTCCTTTGCCATTTCTTCCTCCGTTAGGGTTTTTTATGATTTTTGTCTTATATTTTCTTGCAAGACTACTATTCTTAATATTATGGAGCTCATAGAGGGAATTGAACCCTCGACCTCTTCCTTACCAAGGAAGTGCTCTACCTCTGAGCCATATGAGCCCAAAGTGCTCATTAACTACAATTATCTGACCAAACAGTGATAATAGATTGATTTTATTTTAAAAACTTAAGCAGTGAACTTGTTCTGTAATTTTACAAAAAAAGCAGAAAAAATCCAACAGCTCCCAGTAAATAAAATCTGGAGCGGGAGACGGGACTCGAACCCGCGACCCCCAGCTTGGAAGGCTAATGCTCTAGCCAACTGAGCTACTCCCGCAAATGGTGGTGAGAGAAGGATTCGAACCTTCGAAGGTAAAAACCAGCAGATTTACAGTCTGCCCTCGTTGGCCACTTGAGTATCTCACCCTTTTTTACACCATTTTTATCTGGTCAAACACTGTTACAATTCACAAAAAATGGAGCTGGCAAACGGACTTGAACCGCCGACCTGCTGTTTACAAGACAGCTGCTCTACCAACTGAGCTACGCCAGCACCTATTTTGTGAGGTGAAATTATATCTCAAATATACTTTAATGTCAATACTTTTTTGATATAATAATAGATATTTTTATCAGGAGTGTAAATAATCTATGAAAATTCTATTTTCTCCGAGTGAAGCCAAGAGTGATGTCACCGAAAATGGACATATCAATGTTGATTCGTTTTGCTGCAAAAACCTCTTTAAAAAAAGAGTTGATGTCCTAAACAGATATCAAAAAATCCTGTACTCAAAAGATATAAAAAGCTTAACAAAAATCTTTGGTATCAAAGATAGTGATAAGTGCATAAAATTATCAAACATAGATATACTGTCATCTCCTACATGCAAAGCGATAAAAAGATACACTGGTGTTGCTTATGATTATCTAGACTACACAACCCTGTCCAAAGAGCAAAAAACATATATAGATGACAATACTATCATCTTTTCAAATCTATTTGGACCTCTGCTTGCCAAGGACAAACTACCTATATATAAATTGAAACAGGGCTCTACACTAGATGGCTTTAAAACTGAAGATTTCTATAAAGAGCATTTTAGTGGCGAGTTAGACACTATATTAAAAGACGAGTTTATCGTGGATTTAAGAGCTGGATTTTATGAAAAGTTTTATAAAATTCCATATCCATATGTAGCATTAAAATTCATAAAAAACGGTAAAATAGTAAGCCACTGGGCTAAAGCATACAGAGGAGTAGTCTTAAGAGAGTTGTCTGCTAACGATATCACTTCGCTAAAAGATTTCAAAAATATGCAGATAAAAAACCTAAAGATACAAGAGATTCAGCAAAGAGGTCTCAAAACAGAGTTTACATATAAAATAATATAGCCCTATTTTGGCGAATTCATCATCCAAATAGAGAATATATCAAGGTAATTCCAAAATGATTGTTTAGCCTCATCACTCATATTTTGTTGCTCTATGACCTGTTTATAGCATTGGAGCCAAACTTTTCTTGCATTTTGCGTTATCTCAAATGGAGCATGTCTAGCACCCATCTTTGGTGCGCCCCTATTTTTACTGAAGTGTGGCTCACCACCGCAAATTTGCACAAAAAAGTCAGCTGCATTGTTCTTTGCGATTTCAATCAACTCTGGCGTTGAAGGAAAAAGATTTTTTATTTCACTCTGAACCAATAAATCATAATGCTCAGAAACCATTTTTCTTATACCTATTTCTTGCAATTCTTCATAAACTTTTCTACTGGGAATCTCTACATTGGGTCTCACCCCTAGTTGAGCTTGAGTTATATTATATTGCATCATAAACCTTATAAAATTTCAAATAAATCATACAAAATTTGTCCTTAATCCATGATTATAATCCATATTGATTCTAAGTTGTTAATTTTCAATTAATTTTAAAGTGTTAAAATATCAAAATCTTCAACACTAAAGGCTAAAGTTATGAAAATAAAAAAAATGATAATCACATCAGTATCTATGTTAATAGCAAGTTCTTCTCTACTTGCAACTGTTAATGCTAATGAATGCAAAGCTTGTCATGGACCAAATTTTGAAAAATCAGCACTCGGAAGATCTGATATAGTTGCCAATATGACTCATGGGGACATAGCTGTTTCACTTATTGACTACAAAACAACTACTACAAAAGATGAATTAGTGATGAAAAATGTTGTTAGCAAATACTCAGATCAAGAGCTAAAAGATTTTGCACAAACTATTGGGAAAAAAGGAAAGGAGACATTTTTGCATAAAATAACTCATTTATTCAATTAGACGCTCTTTTCAAATAGTCAGAATATGCAACAAGGCTCCACCGTTTTATCCTTTGTATAAGCAGGGAGTCTTATACTTATTCTTTTTTAGCAGTCAACAAAAATACTCCAAAATTTTTATGTTCTTTATGAATAGTATTAATATTTTGTATTTTTATGTCCTTAAAACCACTATTTTGCACCATTTCTCTCAAATCTTCGTCTTTAAATCCAAAGTGATACACACCAGTATTATCAGAGTGAAAACTTCCATCTTCACTCTCTAAATCAGCAATGGCTATAAATCCATCTTGTTTTATATTTTTATAAATCGTGCGAAAAAAAGCATCTAAGTCTTGAACATGATGAAGCGTCATAGAACTAATCAATCCGTCAAATTGCTGTCGCAGTGGTTTTTGAATGATATCTTGATGATACACCTTGATTGATAAATCTGGACTATTTTTTTCCTCAAGCTTTTCAATCATTTTAGTAGAAGTATCCACTCCATACATTTGTCTAACTTTTGGTGCTATACTAAACCCCAGCAACCCTGTTCCCACACCAAAATCCAGAATATCCATATTGCGATTTAACTCTATCTCTTTTTCTATGGCATCTGCGATAGTTTTCGCTCCGTTCACACGAATATCACCACTATCCCAATTTTGAGCTTTATCCTTGAAAGTATCTTTCATCTATTTTACCTTTAAGTTATTGGTTGATATATTTTTTATAGCCAAAAATTATATCAATATCTATTGAAGATTTCCTTAAATACTAAAGATAGTTTTTTGTGTTATGATAATATATTTAAGATAATTTTAAATGGGGGGGGTATAATGATGTTTGCCAAACAGATAAATAAAAAAGGAGCATCTATGCCTTCACTCTCTAATCTAAGTATAAAGGTAAAAGTTTTATCACTTTTTCTCATCCCAGCACTGGCACTTATCTACCAAGTCTCAGTAAGATCTTTAGAAG
>Ga0256829_1001388_pt1 | contig 20136 bp, 15 predicted proteins | sample 131447metaG_FD_185979 | JGI IMG/M metagenome (GOLD analysis project Ga0256829, IMG submission 185979) | Hydrothermal vent microbial communities from Lau Basin, Pacific Ocean - 131-447 | ecosystem: Environmental > Aquatic > Marine > Hydrothermal vents | place: Pacific Ocean: Lau Basin | collected...
GCCATCCTCGAATCTTTCATGATTTTTTGCCAGATAATGATGTCTTGTTCTGACCGAAGCCAGTGTAACCGTTCCACCGGCAAACCACGGTTTGACAAGTTTGTCAAATTTTGATTTTCTAATCAACAGACATCCTACCCCGGTTGGATATCCGAATATTTTATAAAACGAGATTGAAACGAAATCCGGCTTGATAGTCGATAGATCTAGCTTTGAAGTGGGAACAAATGCCGCTGCATCAAGCAGCACGTCCCATCCCAATTTTTGTGCTTTTTCTATCCATTTTAAATCATGCTTAACGCCAGATACATTGGATTGAGCGGGAAAAGCAAACAGCTTGTTGCTATATTCTGTTCTGCTTTTCAAAAGAAAATTAAGTCTATCGCTGTCTATCCGAAGATCCTCATATTGAATGGGGCTGTATTCAAAATAGCCCCCCTTATTAGCGCAATATTCTCTTATTCCGTTAACCGAATTGTGATTATCAGAAAGCAGCAGCAGGGCGCTTTTTTTATTAAACGGATAGCTTTCTCCTATAATTTTTAAGGCGCCTGATGCATTCTGGGTGAAAACACAGAAATAGTCGTAGGCATTGAAAAATTCAAGCACCTTTTTTCGGGAAGACTCAACCAATCTGGTGGAAAACTGCGATGTCGGGTTTGAGGAATGAGGATTTCCGAATACATTTTGCTGAAGCAGTTTGTAATGCTTTTCCAGGTGAGATTTGGCATACAGGTTGCCGCCGGTAAAATCCAGATAGGTATGCCCTTTTTCTGAAATTCTGGCATACTCTTTTGCTATTAATTTATTAAAAAACTCATCATGAGGCAGCTTATCATGCAAACTTTTCTCCTTGGTTTTTTCTACAAAGCTATCATCCTTATTAAGCAAATATATCCGTATCTTTTTATTTGTTCAAGAGGAATAAACAAATCAGTTTATTGTTTAATCATCTCAACGAATAGCTTTTTTGACAAGCCCCTTCCGATGGCAACTTCGCTTGAACCTATTTTGATAATTATCGGTCCTCCGAATGCGGCTTTGTGGACTACCTTTATTGTAGAATTGAGTTCTATAGATAGAGAGCTTAATTTTTGCCTTGCGCCCCATCCTTCAGGAAGTTTTGTTACCTTCAGAATATCTCCTTCTTTTGCTTCGCTTAATGTCGTCTTAATACCCTCCTTTAATAACTATTTGAACAACCGTCATTTTATCCGAATTCACCGATTCGTTAAGGCGTTTTCGATATAATCAAACAGTTTATTATCATCAGCCCTGAAAAATGCAATGCCTGTCTCCTTTTTAAGCCATGTTGCCTGGCGTTTTGCATATTTTATACTTTCTTTTATTGCTTCTTTGATAGCTTCATCAATAGTCATCTTTTCGTTTATTACCGCAAGCGCCTGTTTGTATCCGATTGAAGAGAGCGGTTTTACGCTACTGCCGTATTTTTTTGAAATGGCGCGGGTTTCCTTGATTATACCTGAGGAAAACATCTTATAAACACGCTTCTCTATCGACCTTTTCAACCGTTCTTTATCTGTTATGATGCCGATTTTTATCGGAATGAACGCCGGTTTGAGGGAGCTTTTGAAATCTTTGATGGATTTGCCGTAAGCAAGATATACTGATAACGCCTTTTCAAGACGGTAAGTGTCATTTGGCGATAACTCTTGCGCTCTTTGAGGATCGGTTATTCTGACAAGTTGTTGCAGCCTGTCTTTTTTTTCTCTGTATGCATCTATAACAAACCTGTTTACCCAATATGGAATTTCCATATTATTATTTATTCCTTCGGTAACTGCTTTTATATAAAAATTTGTTCCGCCTGTAACAATCGGCAGATTGCCTCGTATAAAGATTTCTTCAATAATCTTTTGAGCATCAGTTGCGAAATCAGCCGCGCAGTAATCCTGATCTGGCTCTTTTATATCAATCAGATGATGAGGCACCATCCTTTTCTCAGGCTCAATCTTGGCGCTTCCGATATCAAAGCCTCTGTATATCTGAACCGAATCCGCCGAAACGATTTCTCCTGAGAATCTTTGAGCAATCTTTATTGCCAATTCGCTTTTGCCGGATGCGGTTTGTCCGTAAATAACTACTATTTTTCTTTTTCTCACCGTTGATTCCTGATATAATCTTCCCAAAATTTGGCTGTTTTAAGCGGTTTATCGATATGCATCAAAAGCATTTTGTACATTATTCCGGCGACCTTTTTTTCAATATCATGAGCAAGGCGCACGGTTCTTATCTTCTCCTGTTTTATCGATGTAAGGTAAAAAATCGGGTTCAAAACCGCTTTATCTACATAAAAACCTCCGACAGAGCAACCTTTGTGCGCAAACCCGCCTTTTTCGCAAACAGCCGATTCGTCTATTTCGAATCCGCAGATATGACAGATCTTATCCAGCAGCCCGTTGTGTTGCAAAGTCTTTATAAAAAAGAATGCGAATAACAGAGGATTTATCTCATCTTCCATATTTTTGAGGAATTTTCTTAAAAAAATCCAAAACGACGGGGCAGGGTCGTTGCGTTTGAAAAAAAATCGGACAATCTCGGAGATAAAAAAGGCAAGATTAAGTTTGAAGAAATCGGAATGAATCTTTCTGAACGGGTCAACTATCACGCCCTCTTTTGCAACAACCGACATTCTGCCTTCCTTAAAGGAAACCCAGAATTTAGCTTCGCTTATCGGCTCGGATGCCTCTGCGAACCTGTTCTTCATTCTCGATGCGCCCCTTGCGGTGCAGAGCAACCTGCCATGCCTGTAGCTAAATAGATCAAGCAACCGGTCTGCCTCGCCGATTTTAACCGAATTAAGTGTTATTACATGAATCAGATGCGTCTTCAATTAAGATTGTTTATTGCAGCGTATATCTTTTTTGCCCTGACATGATCTGCCACATTATGAACCCTTATTATATCGGCTCCATGATTTACGGCGATAAAATTGGCTATCAACGTTTGAGCTTCTCTGTTTTGAACCTCATCTCCGGTGAGCTCTCCCAAAAAACGCTTTCGCGAAAGTCCTATGAGAATCGGGCAACCGAGTTGTTTTAGATTTTCAAGATTCTCGATTATGGCAATATTATCCGAAAGCCGCTTTCCGAATCCGATTCCGGGATCAACTATAATGTTTTCCCGTTTAACTCCTGTTTTGACAAGATAATCGATCCTTTCCTGCAGAAATCGGGTAATCTCGCCAACCGTATCATCATAATACGGATTTTTCTGCATATTCTCAGGAGTTCCCTTCATATGCATAATTATGATGGGAAGATTATTTGATGCTGCAAATTCCGCTGTTTCTTGCTCGCCTGCCGCGCTCACATCGTTTATTATGTTTGCACCTGCGGTAACGGCTGCTTTTATCACCTTCTGTTTTTTTGCATCAATTGAAATCGGAATATCGGAAAATTTTCTTATAGCCTCAATCACCGGTACGGTGCGCCGAATCTGCTCATCCTCATCAACCGCTGCAGAGCCGGGTCTGGTTGATTCACCTCCTATATCGATAATGTCGGCTCCTTGCTTTATCATCTCTTTTGCATGAGAAACCGCATCGGCAATATCGAAAAATTTTCCGCCGTCCGAGAAAGAATCGGGAGTTACATTTAAAATGCCCATAATTGCCGGGCATGTTACATTTTCGCCGATACATTTTAGTGAGGGAGGATTTTCTACCGAATCGATAAATCGTTTTATCGCACTGGCTGCCTTTCTCAGAACCGATGTTTGCATCGCGGCGCTTTTGGTAAAATATTCCAACTGTCTGATTGTTCCGAAAAGAAGAACATCGGAATATTCGACGCTGCAGTCTATAACCCCTTTTGCGCAAGCCGCATCGGCTCCTGCTGAGAGCATCAACTGCTTGATAATGTTTGCATCCCGGCTTTTTATCTTTTCAAGCAAAACCGCGTATGTTTTTGCCTTGGGCGCCATAAGCCCGACCGAGGCAATATCTGCTCCGATACCCGTTATCCTCTTTTTTATCTTTTTATAATCATCTGTTTGGTAAAACTTTATCATCCGTTGACAATCTTATCTATCTCAGATGCGTTGAGTGTCTCGTTTTCGTTCAGGCTTTCAGCCAATCGTTTAAGCTTTTCGATATTATCATTTAACAGCTTTACAACCTTCTGATACGAACCGTTTATAATGCCTGAAATCTCTTTGTCTATCTTCTCTGCGGTTTTGTCGCTTACCGTTTTTGTATGAGTAAGCTCCTGACCCAAAAACGGATTTTTTTCATCCTCAGAGTAATGTATCGGCCCTAATTTACTCATACCCCATTGGGCAACCATATTTGCAGCAAGTTTTGTTGCCTGAGCTATATCGTTTGCCGCACCGGTTGTAATCGAGCTGCCTGTTACCTCCTCGGCCGCTCTTCCTGCCAAAAGCACCATAAGCCTGCTTTCAAGATAATCTTTGCTGTATGAGTGTCTGTCAAATTCCGGAATCTGCTGGGTTAAGCCAAGTGCCATACCGCGCGGAATTATTGTTACCTTATAAACCGGATCTGCATTTGGAAGCAGTTTTGCTATCAATGTATGACCTGATTCATGAATTGCGGTCAGACGCTTTTCCTGCTCGCTCAATACCATGCTTTTTCGTTCCGGCCCCATCATCACCTTTTCTTTGGCAAATTCAAGATCCGACATCTGAACCTTTTCTTTTCCCAGACTCGCAGCCCTCAAAGCCGCCTCATTGATGAGATTTTTCAGATCCGCACCCGAAAACCCGGGTGTGCTTTTGGCTATTATCGAAAGATCGACATTTCCGGCTATTTTTATGTTTCTTGAATGAACCTTGAGAATCTCCTTTCTTCCCTTTATATCAGGCAGTCCTACGGTTATTCTTCTGTCAAACCTGCCGGGTCTTAGCAAAGCCGGGTCAAGAACATCAGGACGATTGGTTGCTGCCATAACCACTATACCTTCGTTTTCGGTGAATCCATCCATCTCAACCAATATCTGATTTAGCGTCTGTTCCCTCTCGTCATGACCTCCGCCGATTCCGGTCCCCCTTCTGCGTCCGACAGCATCTATCTCGTCGATAAAGATGATACAGGGAGCGTTCTTTTTTGCTCTTGTAAACAGATCTCTGACGCGCGATGCACCGATTCCCACGAACATCTCTACAAATTCGGATCCGGAAACTATAAAGAACGGAACCTTTGCCTCTCCTGCAACAGCCTTAGCCAGAAGCGTTTTGCCGGTTCCCGGAGCGCCTATCAGGAGAACGCCTTTTGGAATTCTGCCTCCCAGCTTGCTGAATCTGGAAGAATCTTTAAGAAATGCTATTATTTCGGTCAAATCATCCTTTGCTTCCTCAACTCCTGCAACATCAGAGAATGTTGTCTTGTTCGATTCGCTTGTAATCATTCTGGCATGCGACTTGCCGAACATCAGAACGTTGTTTCCTCCCAGACCGCTTCCTTTTGATGACCTGTTTATCATAAAAACGAAAAAGAGCATAAAAAGCAGAAACGGAACAAAGGTTATCAGCAGCGAATAATACCATTTGTTCTGCCCGGAAGGTTCGATTTCTATCTTTACATTCTTGCCTGAGAGCAGCTTTACGATCGACTCCTCAGAGGCAACGGTGCTGTTGAAGCGCTTTCCGTCTTTTGTGATTCCTTTTATACTCTGCCCGCTTATTATAACCTGCTGTATCCGGTTGTTTTTAATAAGGTCAATAAGTCTGCTGTAGGATATTTGAGCGCTTTGGTATCCTTTTTTGCTCAAACCGTTAAAAAGGAAAACAACCGTAATTCCTATAATAAGCCATATTAAGATACCTCGTCCCGCAAATTTCATAATCTATTTATTACCTCACAAATTTTAAAATGTCAAAATAGTCCCGTTATCTCATCAATAATAATATTGTGTTTCGTATCGGTTTTGTCTATTGCAGTTGCTAATGATAAATTCAGGTTTCTCTGTTTTTTGAAGAACAAGACGGATTTATGCAGACAAAATCGTTTTTTTTGGCAATTTTATACAGCGGTTCTTTGCAATACTCGCAGCTTTTGCCTGTTTTATTCAAGATGGTTTTGCATTCAGGATATCCCGAGCATGCCACAAATTCGCCGTGTCTGCCGTTTTTTATCAAAAGTTCTTTACCGCAGACCGGACAGTTTCCTTCAATCTTTTTTTCTTTGGTTTCAAAATTTTTTGTGTATCTGCATTTCGGAAATCCGCTGCATGCGAAGAATTTGCCGAATCTGCCGGTTTTGATAACAAGCATACTGCCGCATTTCGGACATTTTTCCTCAGTCGGAATATCCTCAGGTTTTTCCGAAGGCATATCCATCGCCTTTTCGAGTTGCGCGGAAAAGGGTTCCCAAAATTCCTTAAGCAACTCGAGCTTTGTAATCTTGCCTTGAGCTATCTCATCCAAAAGCGTCTCAAAGTGAGCCGTGAATTTCAGATCCATTAATTTCGGGAAATATTCCACCAAACGATCAACAACCTTGTAGGAGATCTCCTCAGGCACAAAGGAGCGTTTCTCCTTTCTTATATAATTTCTTGCCAGTAAAACCGAAACGATGGTTGCGTATGTGGAAGGTCTGCCTATGCCCTCTTTTTCCAATGTTTTTATCAATGACGCTGCGTTGTATCTTAGCGGCGGTTCGGTTTCTTTTTGTTCTATGTAAACCTTTTTCAATGTTAGCCTGTCGGATTTGTCTATCGTTATCAGGGCATCTTCTGCTTTTTTTCCCTCTATAATCATCCAGCCGGGAAATCTGAGCGAGCTAAGATGTGCATTCCATACGGTCTTGCCTGATTTTAAGGTGATATTCATCGAATCGGTTATTGCCGGAGCCATCTGCGAAGCGATAAAACAATCCCATATAAGCCTGTAAAGCTTGAGTTCCTTCGTATCAAGAAATCGCTCCATCTTTTCCGGGGTTCTTTTAATATCGGTCGGTCTTATCGCTTCATGGGCAAGCTGAGCGGATGAGCCGCTTTTATAGACTGGAATCGTTTTCGGAACAAACTGCTCGGTGTAATGTTTTTTGATAAACTCTCTTGCCTCCAAGGCTGCGGATTTTGCTATGTTTACCGAATCGGTTCTCATATATGTTATGAGACCTACCTGCTTTCCGTTTACCTTTTTCCCTTCATACAGACCTTGCGCAATTCTCATGGTAAATGCCGGGCTGTATCCGAGCCTGCTGTTTGCAAGCTGTTGCAGACGGCTCGTAGTCAAAGGTGGACTTGGGGCTCTTGAGGTTTTTTTTCTTTTAACAGAATCAATGACAAATCCCAGTTTTTCGGTTTCAGTCTTTATATCGAGCGCCTCAGCTTCATCGGTAATTCCGAGTTTTAGCTTCTTAGTCCCGATTTTGTTTAGCTTTGCCTCAACTTCAGTGTTGTTGATTGTTAGTTTTGCGTTCAAGATAAAATATTTTACCGGAACAAATTTGGCAATCTCACGCTCTCTTTCGACAATAAGCCTCAGGGCAACCGATTGGACTCGCCCTGCCGAGAGCCCACGGGCTATCTTTTTTGCCAGTAGCGGACTGAGACGGTAACCGACGATTCTATCCAGTATTCTTCTTGCCTCCTGTGCCTCTACAAGCATTTTATCGATCTCTCTCGGGTTTTTCAGCGCATTGGTTATTGCGGTTTTAGTTATCTCATGAAAGCTGATTCGTTTGTAATGCTTCGGTTTTGCAATATCGATTATATGCCAACCTATCGCTTCCCCCTCTCTATCCTCATCTGTCGCTATATAGACATCACTTGCGCAAGCGGCAAGTTTTTTTATCTGATTTACCAGTTTCATCTTTTGACGTGGCACGACGTAATGGGGTTCAAACGACGGAATGTCCACACCGAAGCGAGATTTTGGAAGATCTCTTATATGACCGTTTGATGCGACACATTGAAAATTTTTGCCCAAAAATCCGCTTATGGTTTTTGCTTTTGTGGGTGATTCGACAATCACCAGATTTTTACCGTTTTCTTTCAAATCTGCTCCCTTGCTTTGTTATAAGATCTTTGATTTCAAGTTTTGTCAAAATAGCAGAAATGGCAGCCGAATCAAGTGGCAAATCCTCATTTAATCGATCGATGGTTTTGGGAGTATTCAGACAATCGTAAATCAGTTGTTCATCTTCCGGGAGAGTCGACGGTTTTTTATTTTTCTTATCCGAATCCGGAAAATGAGTAATGTTTATAACATCAAGGGCAAGCTCGTCGGTAAGCATTTTGTAATTTGTCATAGGAGTTGCCCCCTGAGCAATCAAAGCGTTCGTTCCTCTGCTCGTTTCCGAGAATATCGACCCTGGCACCGCCATTACGGATCTTCCTTGTTTTGCCGCAAGTCTTGCGGTTATCAGAGCTCCACTTCTTTTTGTTGCCTCGACCACAATTGTTGCAATCGATAGACCTGAGATTATGCGGTTTCGCTGCGGAAAGCTCCATCTTGAGGGTTCGATCCCTGGTTCAAATTCCGAAATCACGGCGCCATTTTCGACAATTTTTTCATAAAGTCTTCTGTTTTCTGGAGGATATACAATATCAACCCCGTTTCCCAGAACCGCAACTGTTTTGCCACCGGCATTAATTGCAGCTCTATGAGCGGCGCTGTCTATGCCTTTTGCCATTCCGCTTGCTATCACTATACCTTTTGAGCTAAGAAAACCGGAAACCTGAGTGGCTACCTTTATGCCGTAGCTTGTTGCCATACGACTTCCTACGATGCTTGCATAAACCCCTGAAGGCAATCTGCCTTTGCAATATAAAAGTAGCGGCGGATCAGAAATCTGTCTTAGAAGTTTCGGATAATCTTCCGAAAAATATGAAATTGTGTAAATTCCCCGTTTTTTCCACTGTTTAAGCAACCGTTCAGCCTCAACAAGCCGTTCCTTCCTAAAACCGATTTTGCCGGCATTATCCTCAATAAATTCCGCTAAATTGGAACCAAGTGACGATATATTGCCAAAACCCGACATTAAAGCTACAAGTTTTCCCGGATTTTTTCGCAGCGACACCAGATAGATAAGCTCTTTTGATAGCTCTGTTTCTTTAATCATACTGATTTGTAAGTATAATACGGTTTATGAAAAATCAAGAGAAAGCAGATATCGAATCGTTAAGGCAGGCAAGAGAGCATTTCTTCGGGCTTTGCTCAGGTAAACTCGGTTGGTTTGCGCTGAAGAGCTATTCGAATGCAATCGAAAAACAGCTTGTAGCCGTTTTTGAGCGGATGAATAAAGGAAAAGCATACTGTTTTGTGGCTGTAGGAGGGTTCGGCAGAGCTGAGCTTTGCTACGGATCAGATATTGACTTTATGATTCTTGCAAATCGCTTTTCAAAGAAGGAAGCTTACCAGATAAACAACAGGCTTTCTGATCTGCTCTGGAGGGCGGGTTTTTCAGTTGGAAACAGCGTGCGCACGATTTCCGAATGCATCGGGGAATCCAAAGATATAACCGTAAGAGTCAGTCTTATCGATTCGCGTTTTTTGGCTGGAGACAGGAAGCTGTATGATAAATATTCGAAGAAGGTCTTAAAATATATAACTTGTCACAACAAAGAAAATCTGCTGAAAGAATTGGTCTATGAGGTAAAAAGGCGCAGGATAAAATATCCTGATAACTTTATCAGCGAGCCTGATCTGAAAGAAGGAGTTGGAACTCAGCGTGATTACAATACAATCTGCTGGATAGATAAGATAGTCCCCCTAAAAACGCTGCTGAGAAATTGGGATTATGAGAACCTGTATAGCAGACTGGAAGAAGCCGCCGATTTTATTTTCAGACTCAGAAATGCCGTTAATATGCGAACCCCAAAAGATAACTGTCTGCGTTTTGAGTTGCAGGAGGAGATTGCCGAGCAGTTCGGATATTTTCAAGAGGATGCCTGCATAGAGCTTATGAGGCAATTTTTTCGCCGCAGTCTGTTTTTGGAGGAGATTCTTGATATACTTGCAAAAGCTATAGAAGGATGTAAAAACAGAAAACAGATAAACGATTGTTTTTATATCTGCGGAAACCGTCTTGAAATTGATGAGGGCAAAACGGAATCTCTTTCAAAAATCGATTCGGATGCGGTGATATTCTGGTTTTTGGTGAAATATCAGCTTGATATGGGAGCAAAACTCAAACAGTTTCTTATGAATACAGATAATACTCGGCAGCCTTCAAGCCCTGCCATATCACTTTTTGCAAAAACGCTCTCACTTAAAAAGCCGGTTTCAAGGCAGCTTATGGCAATAAACAGGCTTGGAATCCTATCAAGATATATTCCGGAGTTTGAAAGGATAAAGTTTCTCATGCCTCATCTTCTTTTTCACGAATATAGCGTGGATGTTCATTCGATCGGGGCTGTCGGGAAAATGGATGAGATAATGAAAAAGAACGAAGGCAAGAGACTTTTTGGAACGCTTTCCTCCATAATCGGCAGCTTGGATAAAAACGGGATGCTTGCAATGAGATTGACTTTGCTTTTGCATGATATCGGAAAATATGATTCGCTTACAACCGGACACAGTGAGCGCGGGGCGAGAATGTTTGAGGCTATTGCAAAAAGATTCGGTCTTTCTTCAGAACTTTCCAAACTTGGAGCAAAGGCAATAGAGCATCATCTCCTAATGAACAAAATTATCAGAAAACGCGATATTTCAGATCCGCTTACGATAAAGGAGTTCGCAGAGCGGATACAGGATAAGATTGCACTAAAATGGTTGCTTCTTCTGACCTATGCAGATATGTCATCGGTAAACAGCAGTTTGTGGAATGAGTGGTATGAGATTCTGGCTGATCAATTATATACCGTTACTGTTGAGTTTTTTGAGAAAAGAGACTGGACAAGCATACGTTCAATTGAAAACAGAAAAAAATTTCTTTCTCTTTATGGCGATAAAATGCCGTATCTGGCTAATTTCAGCGACCGGTTTTTTAATGATATCACCGAAGATGAACTCAAATATATTGATATCGCAAAAAAAACCGGTTATGCTGTAAAAGAGGGGAAAGGTTTTGAGAAACTGTTTGTATGGAAAAGAAATAGAGTGCGGCTTATGGCGGATATAACCGGCATTTTGTTTTACAAAGAGATTAACATTCTGGCCGGAACAACCTATATCATAGGAGACGATGTTGTCGATCTTTTCATGATAAAAGTGCCGGAAAACTTTATTGAGAAGGACTGGAAGTCTCTTGGAAAACTTATAAATTCTGCAGAGACCTTGCAGATAGAGAAGATGCTGGAGGAAAAGGAGCGATACAGCTATGCCAGAGCGACAAAGGCTAAATTTGTTTCTCCGAAGATTACCGTTGATCAGAGGGCCTCTGATCTTTATACCGTTGTTGATGTGAAAGCAGCCGACAGAATGGGGCTTCTGTATAATATCTGCGTAGCTTTGAGTAATCTGAACTGCGATATTATTATTTTTAAGCTTTCTACCGTTTCGGATATGGCAAGCGATTCGTTTTATATTACAGGGCACAACGGAGGAAAAATTTTTGATAAAAAGGAACTTGATAAAATAATCGAAAGTATAAGGAAAAAAATTTCATAAGATGCGGGAAATAAGCGATATACTCAAAACTAATCTTAAAAGCTATATTCCTATAGGGCAAAAAATCGAGGTTGAAGTAAAAGAGGGCAACTACAGAGGATTTTATTTAAGCAGGATAGAGGATGTAACAGATGTTATAAAAATTGCGCTTCCGACTGACGAGGAAGGAAGATATGCCATATTGGCAAATATGACCCCGATTTTTGTAAGTTATTTTCTTGGCGATAAGCGCCTCGGTTTCAATAGTATAAACATAGAAAAAATAACGGAAAACCATCTGAAACTGCTTGTTATAAGCTTTCCGGATGAGATTTTTCGCATTGAAAAGCGTGAATTTTTCAGAGTTGAGGTTAACGTTCCGTCAGTTCTGCTATATGAAGAGCAGGAGATAAAATGTTTGATTGTTGATATATCAGGAGGAGGTGTTTTAATCAGAACCGATGTTGAACTGAAAACAGGAGGTATCGTAAAAATTTTTATTGCAACCGTTGAATCCAATCTTGAGATAAGAATAGTGAGAAGGATTAAAACCGATGATGCCCGACGGTTTGAATATGGGGCTAAATTTGTTCATATAAAGGAGAAGTTGCGGGATAAAATTATCGGATACTGTTTCAGTGAGTCGATAAAACAGAAAAAACTTGTGGGAGATATGGATTAAGATGAAGGATATTATCAAAAAGATTAAGCCGGTTTCAATTCTTGTGATAGGCGATCTGATACTTGATCATTATATTATGGGAGATGCGCTTCGCATAAGTCCTGAGGCTCCGGTTCCTGTGGTAAATATAAAAAAAGAGTATTATCGAGCCGGAGGTGCAAGCAATGTGGCTGCAAATCTATCCGGATTGGGCATGCATTCGATAATTTCAGGAACCCTGGGCAAAGACCGTTGGGGCAGACGTCTGCTTTCGCTTATGAAAAAAAAAGGAATTAATTGCGATGCGGTGGTAACAGATGACAGACGTATCACTACATCTAAAACAAGAATCATAGCGGGAAACCAACAGATTGTAAGATTTGACAGGGAAATAACCTGCAAGATAGGAGACGATTTTACAGATATTTTTGATGATAAGATAAGGCGCTTTAACCAGATAAAAGCAATCATCGTTTCCGATTACGGCAAAGGTGTTGTGAACAAGAACCTGGTGGCTCACCTTAAAAAGCTGTTTCCGGGAATTATTATCGCAATTGACCCCAAGGTGACGAATCTTTCTTTTTATAAAGGGGCAACATTTTTGACCCCTAATCAGAAAGAGGCATCCGAAATGGCAAATATGGCGATAACCGATGAAAAGACGCTTGAGAAAGCGGGAAATATTATATTGCGACAGACCGAAGCTGAAAAACTTGTAATTACTCTCGGAGCCCGTGGAATGGCTATCTTTGAGGACGGTTCGATGAGAACAATCAAGGCAAAGGCTCGATATGTCTATGATGTGACAGGCGCGGGAGACAGCGTCATAGCGGTCATAACCGCAGCAATGGCAAATGGAGTACGCTTTTTTGATGCGTGCAGATTGGCTAATGTTGCCGGTGGTATATCGGTTTCGCATCCGGGAACCTATCATGTAACATACCAGGAACTTTATAATGCGCTCTAACTATGCGGTTCTGATTCCCGCAAGAATGGAATCGACCCGGTTTAAAGGAAAGGTCATCTATCCAATATTAGGCAAGCCGATGGTTTGGTGGGCATGGAAGGCTGCCAAAGCCGCAGGAGCGGACGAGGTTTTTATTGTTACCGATTCTGGTGAGGTAAAAAAAACGGCAGAACGGTTCGGAGCGGATGTCCTGCTTAGCATAGGAGATTTTCAGAACGGAACCGAAAGAATTGCCTCGGTTGCAAAAGTTATCGATTCGGAAAATATTGTTAATGTTCAGGCCGATGAGCCGCTTATCAAGCCCGAGCTTATCAGGGCGGTCGCTGCAAGGTTGAGCGAAACCAAGAATCCCGCCGTCAGCGCAGCGCGAAGAATAAGCAAGGAGGAAGCTATGGATTCAGATGTTGTAAAGGTTGTTTTTGACAAAAATCGTCAGGCTCTCTATTTTTCCCGCTCACTGATTCCATATCCAAGGTCATCGGGAATCTTTTGGCAGCATATAGGGATTTACGGATATAAAAAGAGTTTTCTTGCCGAATATGCAAAACTTGTGAAAGGCAGGCTTGAGAAAACCGAAAAGCTGGAGCAACTGCGGATTCTGGAGGAAGGTTTCCGAATTGATATAATAGAAACGGATCTCAGGCTTATAGGTGTTGACAGAATCGATGATATAAAAAAGGTCGAAGCGATTATGAACGGAGATAGCGATGTATAGAGGAAAAAAGGTTGTAATAGGTATAACCGGCGGAATTGCCGCCTATCGGGTGCTCTCACTTATCAGGGAACTTAAAAACGAGCAGATGGAGCTGTATGCGGTAATGACAAACAGTGCGAGAAGGCTAATCGGAGAAGAAACCGTTACCATCTTGACCGAGCATCCGGTATTCAAAGACCTGTTCGAAAGAATTCATATAGAAGGAAGCAAAACCGATATAACCCATATTGCTTTGGGGCAATGGGCTGACTGTTTCGTCGTGGCGCCTGCAACAAATCATATAATAGCTCAGCTTGCAATAGGCGCAGGCGATGACCCTGTAACCCTCACCGCTTTGGCTTCCAGTTGCCCAAGAATTGTAGTTCCTGCCGCAAACAGCACTATGTATCAGCAAAAAACAAACAGAAGAAATCTTGAAACACTCAGAAAAGACGGCTGGATTATAGTAGAGGCATGCGAGGGCAATCTTGCCTGTAACGAAGAAGGAATCGGACATATTGCCGAGCAAACGGATATAAAAGAGGCAATTTACGGGACATTCGAGAAGAAGATTCTCAAAGATTTCTATGTTGTGGTTACCGCAGGTCCGACAAGAGAGCATCTGGATCCGGTGAGGTTTATCTCAAACCCCTCAACAGGAAAGATGGGATTTGCAATAGCGAAAATGGCAAAACGGATGGGTGCGGCGGTCTCACTTGTTCACGGAGCGGCTGAATTTTGCGGCAATATCAGATCGATAGCCGTTACAACTACCGCTCAGATGAAAGATGCGGTGCATCAGGAGATAAAAAGGGCAATCGATTCGGGCAAAAAGGTTCTGTTTATATCCGCTGCCGCTCCTGCAGATTACAGAAGCGGATTTTCCGATAGCAAGATAAAAAAAGGTAGCTCATCGATAACCGTTGAGCTTTTTCCAACCGAAGATATATTAAAATCCACAATGATTTTTTCGAATAAAATAGCGCGAATCGGATTTGCGGCTGAAACCGATAATCTTATCGATAATGCCAGGGCAAAATTGATAGAAAAGCAGCTTGATTTTATAGTGGCAAATGATGTCAGCTCAGAGGATTCGGGATTTGCCTCAGATAACAATAAGGTTACAATTTTATGGAAGGATGGTTCTGCCGATTTTGGACTGATGAGCAAAGCGGCGGTTGCCAGAAACCTGTTTGAACTTATTAGGGAGCATTTATGATACAAATTACAACAGATAATAAACCCCGCTATTCAGGAGTTAATATTGATTATGAGGCAAGGGCAATTGCCGGTGAGATTATTGAAAAGATAAAGACAAAAAAAGATGAAGCGCTTTTTGAATATATAAAACGACTTGACCGATATGATCTTTCAGAGGGACTGGAGATTACCGATTTTGAAGGCGGAGATGCTATAGGCAACCGGTTGAAAGATGCCCTTGTGTATGCAGCAAACAGGATAACAAAGTTCTCAGAGATGCAACTTCAGAAAAGCTGGTTTGATATTGACGAAAGAGGAGTTGTTCTTGGTGAAAAGATAGCTGCTGTGGAAAGGGTCGGCATCTATGTTCCGGGAGGAAAGGCGGTTTATACTTCAACGTTGCTTATGAATGCCCTGCCTGCTAGCGTAGCGGGGGTCAAATCGATTGTTGTAGCCACTCCCACAATAGAGGGTTATATAGATCCATCGTTGCTTTTTGCCGCTAAGATTGCCGGGGTAAGCAAAATTTATCGTATGGGAGGAGCTCATGCGATTGCAGCGATGGCTTATGGCACCGAATCGGTTGAGCCGGTCGATGTTATAACCGGACCGGGTAACAGATTTGTAGCTGAAGCAAAACGGCTGATAGCAGGAGTTGTAAAAATCGACTCAGTTGCCGGACCTTCGGAGGTGCTAATCTATATTGACGATGAAAAATATATCGACTATGCCGCTATTGATGTTATAGCCCAGGCAGAGCACGATGCTATGGCGGTTGCATCGATTGTGACAATTGACAGAAAACTTGCGGAAAAGCTAAAACAAAAGATTACCGAAAAGGTTGGTACGGTTAAAAGAGCCGAAATAGTAAAAAAAGCTTTGGAGAAAAGCAAAATCTATCTTTGTAAAGATGTTTCCGCTGCAATTAAGTTAATAGACAACGTTGCGCCTGAGCATCTTGAACTGATTTCGGAAACTGCCTGGCAACTGGCATACAGGGTGAGAAATGCAGGGGCTATATTTGTTGGAAAATATTCCCCTGCCGCAATCGGTGATTATGTAGCCGGACCTAATCATACCTTGCCGACAGGAGCCTCAAGCAGATTCAGCTCGCCTCTATCTACCGAGATTTTTCTGAAGCGAAGCAGCATAATCTCATATAACAGAGACGGGTTTTCGGAGGATGCCCCGTTTGCGATAGAGATTGCAAAGCAGGAAGGTCTTTTCAACCATGCGGACAGTATTAAAGAGAGGCTTGAAAATAGAGTTTCGAATGCAAATAAGGAGCTGACATGATTTTGAAAGATAAGGTGGCTTTGGTTACCGGCTCCTCCAGAGAGGTGGGACGGGATATAGCAATTGAACTTGCCAAAAACGGAGCGGATCTCATAATTACACACAGAAGAGAGGAAACAAAAGAGGCTGCCCAAAAGGTTGTAGAATCGATTGAAAAACTCGGAAGAAAGGCGATTGTTGTACAAACCGATATCTCTAAGCCCGATGATATTGAGCGGCTTTTTAAAAAGATAAAATCGACCTTTGGCAGACTGGATATAGTGGTCAACAACGCTGCATATAACAAATTTAAGCCGGTAACAGAGTTGACCGATAAGGAATGGTCAAGACTTATATCGATTGACATCACCGGCGCCATAAACGTTACAAACAGCGCAATAAAACTGATGCATAACGGAGGCTCCATAATTTTGATTTCCTCACTGGGCAGTGAAAATTATATACCCGGATATCCTTTGGGTCCGTGCAAGGCATTTTTGGAACAATACAGCAGATATGTTGCCGTTGAGTTAGCGGAAAAAAATATAAAGGTAAATATAGTTCATGCAGGTCCGTTGGAAGATACCTTATCGCTTAAGATGTATGAGGCGCAATTTCCCGATGTGGTAGCAGATTGGCGAAAACGAACCCCTGGCGGAAAACTTTGCAGCTCAAAAGAAGTTGCCGAAGCGGTTATCTTTTTGGCGGGCGATCTATCCAAAGGATTTACCGGAACCACGCTTAAGGTAAATAGAGGATTTGACATTGTTGCATAAAAAAAAGCTCTTTTTTGTCGGAACCGGTCCGGGAGCTATCGGTCTTGTGACAAAAAGGGCGCTTTCGGTGTTGAAAAAAGCCGATCTGGTGATTTTCGGTAGGTTTATCAATCCTAATATTCTTTTTTATGCAAACAGCAATGCCGAATTTATTGATAATATAAGTGATGAGGAGATATTATACAAACTTGCCAACGATAGTTATAAAATTGCGGTCTGGCTTACTATCGGAGATCCCTGTTTTTTTTCCAAACATAACAGAAGAATTGAACAGTTTTCCAAACTTTCCAATCTGGATATTGAGATTGTTCCGGGAATCAGCTCTGCAATAGCGGTTCCTGAATATAGCGGTATCCTCATATCCAAACCTGATTTTACCGATACGGTAACGATTTCAGTAGGCAGAAAAGTGGTATCGGGAAAAACTGCCTGTCCAAAAAAATCCGATTCTCCGACGGCTCTGTTTTTTCTTGCGCTTGATGTTTTGAAGGAATTGACCCAAAAACTTCTCAGGGCGGGTTGGCTGCCTGATGAGCCGGTTGCTATAATTGAAAACGGCACAACCGAAAACAGAACTATTGCCGGGAAATTAGCAGAGATTGCCGATTTAGCCAAGCAAAACGGAGTATCCGAACCGGCTCTTTTTGTATGCGGCAAAGAGTCAGATAGGAAAAATCGGTTCGACTGGTTTGAAAAAAAGCCGCTTTTTTCGAAAAGAATTGTTGTTACCCGACCTATGCCCAACGGACTTGATACGATCGATATACTTGAGGAGCTTGGCGCAGATGTTATCTATCTGCCTGTTGTAAAACTTACCAGGCTTTCTTTTGATGTTGACCCGTCCGGTTATGATTTGATTATCTTTACAAGCGCAAAGAGCGTGAGCTATTTTTTTGAGCATGTAAAACCGGATTCCTGTAACGGGCTTATTGCATCTGTAGGACAAAAAACCGCAGATGCGCTTGCAAAATATCATATCAAAGCCGATATAGTGCCTGATGAATTCAGCTCAAAGGCGCTGACCGAAAAACTGATTGCCACCGGCGTTAAAGGCAAAACGATATTAATACCTGGCTCTGAAATGATGAATCCTGAGATGTCGCTTCGATTGAAGGAATCAGGCGCCGATGTTCGCCTTCTATATCTTTATAAACCTGAGAAAAATCGAATAAAATGGGAGAATCTGATAAGAAAGAAGATTGATAGATGGAAAAATATAGATTATCTGATGCTTACAAGCGGTTTTACTGCAAAAATGGCTGCGGAATTTTTCGATGGCCATCTGCTGATAAAAAAAAGTTTGAAAACGGTTGCAATAAGTAAAAATGTAGGCAGAATTGCAGAGAATCTCGGATTCAAAAATATAATTGTTTCAAAAGAGGCTACAGAGGAGAGCATGATTAAAAAAATTTTGGATGAGGGAGATGAGTTTGAAGATTGATAGGCTTAAAGAAATTGCAAGAGAGCTGAGAAAAGATGTGATAGAGATGATATATGCTGCCGGTTCGGGTCACCCTGGCGGGTCGCTCTCTGCCGCTGATATAATTACGGCGCTTTTTTTCGATGTTATGAATTATGACGCAAAAAATCCAAAGGTTGAAGAACGCGACCGATTTATCCTTTCGAAAGGGCATGCAGCACCGATTCTATATGCGGCTCTTGCCAAAGCGGGCTATTTTGATCGATCGCTTCTTATGAGCTTGAGAAAGCTGGGAAGTCCTCTTCAGGGACATCCCGACAGCAAAAAGCTTGCAGGAATTGAAGCGGCAACCGGTTCGCTCGGACATGGCATAGGCAATGCGGTTGGAATGGCTCTGGCTTTAAAACTTAACAGGATAGACGCAAGAATATTTTGTCTTCTCGGAGACGGCGAGGCTGAAGAAGGGAGCGTTTGGGAATCTATGATGGCTGCATCGCATTTTGCTCTTGATAATCTTATTGTAATTATTGATAACAACGGGCTTCAGATTGACGGTCCTGTCAAAGAGGTGATGAATATAGCACCGTTTGAGGATAAGCTGAAAAGCTTCGGATTGCAAACTGTAAGCATAGACGGTCATAACTTTGAACAGATTTTGAGAGCTTTGAATACGCGTCCGAAAGGCAGACCATTGGGAATTGTAGCTCATACCGTAAAGGGGAAAGGGGTTTCGTTTATGGAAAACAACGTAGGCTTTCACGGAAAGGCGCCAAATGATGGAGAATATAAACAGGCTATCAAGGAGCTCTCATAATGAAGGCTACAAGAGACGGATACGGCGAAGGGCTTGTTGAGATTGGAAAAATCAATAAAGATGTAGTGGCGCTGGATGCTGATTTGGGTGCATCTACCAAATCGTTTATGTTTAAAAAACTTTTTCCGGAGCGTTTTTTTGATTTTGGAATAGCAGAGGGTGCAATGGTTGATGCGGCAGCAGGTTTTGCTTATGCGGGCAAACTTCCGTATGCTTCAAGTTTTGCCGTTTTTATAACCGGAAGGGCATTTGAATATATAAGACAGTCGGTTTGTTATCCGTCAAACAAGGTGTTTCTTTGCGGTTCTCACTCAGGCATAAGCGTAGGTGCTGACGGCGGTTCTCATCAGGCAATCGCCGATATTGCAATTATGCGTGCTTTGCCAAATATGAGGGTGATTGTTCCGGCTGATTTTAACGAGACTAAGGCTGCCGTTATCGCATCGCTTGAATGGGACGGCCCAACCTATTTGAGAACATCCAGGGCAAAATCCAAAACGGTTTTTTCCGAGAATACGGATTTTGATTTTAAGGCAAAGCTGCTAAGAGACGGCAGCGATATTACCTTGATTTCATGCGGATTAATGACCCATATTGCGCTTGAGGCAGCGGATAAACTGAGTGGTAAAGGCATAAGTTGCGAGGTTATAAATCTATCCACCATAAAGCCTATCGACGAATCGATACTTGAAAGCATATCTAAAACCAAAAGGGTGGCAACCCTTGAAGAGCATTCGATTATCGGAGGTTTAGGCGGCACCATCAGTGAATTGACCTCAGAAAAATTGCCTGTGAAAATGCTGAGAATCGGA
>Ga0256829_1001389_pt1 | contig 20134 bp, 18 predicted proteins | sample 131447metaG_FD_185979 | JGI IMG/M metagenome (GOLD analysis project Ga0256829, IMG submission 185979) | Hydrothermal vent microbial communities from Lau Basin, Pacific Ocean - 131-447 | ecosystem: Environmental > Aquatic > Marine > Hydrothermal vents | place: Pacific Ocean: Lau Basin | collected...
TTAGTGGTGAACACGACATCGAACCGGGTACAATAAAGTAAATCGTAGCGAGTGAAGCGAGGTAGATTTACGGTTTTTTCAACGGAGTTGAATGAAGTTTGTTTTCAACGGAGTTGAATGAAGTTTGTTTTCAACGGAGTTGAATGAAGTTTGTTTTCAACGGAGTTGAATGAAGTTTGTTTTCAACGGAGTTGAATGAAGTTTGCAGATTTAAAGTACCAGACGATAACCCTTATATTTAACTATACTTTTGCAAAAAATTGCAAAAATGCCAAGATTTTCATTTGATTGGTGATCTCTTCACTCGTAAAATACAAGTTGCCACAAAAGTATCTAAAACAATAGCTGACCTTACGCACTATAATGAGCAAAGCTCCTCTATAGTTGTAGGGACTAATAAAGTCCCTACAACCCCCTTGAAGCTTACGAAAAGTAGGACTTTTCAAGAAAAAAGTGCGTAAGATAAGACAATAGTTCAAAGAGCAAACATAACAAAATAAGAATTTAGTTATATCAATATATCTTGATTTATAAATTAATTTATGATATAATTAGCACTCTTTATAAAGAATACCTCTAAATACTATTTCAAGGAGTTAAAAGTGAAGCAACAAATTACAGAATTAAAAGATGGGGTTAATATACATTTTAATACTGAAATAAAAAAAGAAAAAATTATTTTAATGGTAGAAAATTGTAAACAAGGGCAATGTGAGTGTATGAGTCAAGAAACAAAACAAAAAATAACTAATATGCAAGTTAACGGCGAAGATGGAAAGGTGGAGCTGAGACTTAGTGGAGATATATCCACATCAGAAGTCAAGCAAGCTTTATCTAAATCGAAAGTTTTAAATAAAATATAAATTGTCATGAAATAAATTTTCAGTATGTGCTTATAGTGCTGCTTCATATTGCCTTGGAATATATTTAAGAGATTATTGCAAAGATTAGCTTAGAGAGTCAATGAATTATGTTCTTTATTGTGTTCAGATTTCTACAAATATGATATAATCTCTTAATCACTAACCTTACGCACTATAATGAGTAAAGCTCTCTATTGTGGCAGGGACTAAAGTCTCTACAACCCCCTTGAAGCTTACGAAAAGTAAGGCTTTTCGAGAAAAAAGTGCATAAGGTCAGCTAATTATAACCAAGGATTGAACTTGAAAAATACTATTGCTTATCAGGGTTACCAGGGGGCCTACTCACATCTTGCCTGTAAAAATGCGTTTCCAAATATGGGAGCGATTGCTTGTGAAAGCTTTTTAGACGCTATGATGATGGTAGAAAAAGACAAGGCAAAGCTTGCTATGATACCGCTTGAAAACTCTACTGCCGGAAGAGTAGAAGAGATATATAGGCTTATTCCTAAAATGTCACTTTATGTAATAGGAGAGCATTTTGAGCCTGTTAAACATTGTTTATTGGGGATTTCAAATGGTACGATTGATGATTTAGAATTTGTATTATCGCATCCTCAGGCTTTGGCGCAATGTCAAAATCATATAAACAAATTCAATCTAAAAGCTGTTGCCAAACTTGATACCGCAGGTAGTGCAAAAGAAATCAAACAAAAAAATGATAAAAAATATGGAGCGATTGCTTCTTCTTTAGCATCAGATATTTACGGACTTAAAATTCTTAAAGATAATTTTGAAGATATTCCGGGAAATATTACAAGATTTTTTGTACTTTCAAAAGAGAAAATAATTCCTGCATTTGATGCAAATAAAACTTATATAACATCTGTTTTATTTCAGGTCAGAGATATTCCGGCAGCTTTATATAAAGCTCTTGGCGGATTTGCTACAAATGGCGTAAATTTAAAAAAACTTGAGAGTTATTCTTTAGATGGTGGATTGCCGGTGAGTCATTTTCATATTGATATTTATGGGCATACTGAACAAAAATCGATGAGGTTGGCACTTGAAGAGTTATCCTTTTTTGCTCAAAAGATAAAAATACTTGGAGTGTATAAAAAATATACAAATACTAATACACATGAAGAAAATAATCTATATAAATAATAATACTTTTTTTGTAACCGTTTTGTAATCAAGTTTGTCTATAATTTCATTATAAAATTTTTAATAGGAGTTACAAATGAACAAATTCGTTAGTATTGTGGTTGTAAGTACTGCTTTGGCAGGCACAATGTTTGCATCACAAGTTACAGGTACAGGCTCATCTTTTGCCGCACCGGCTTACAAACATTGGTCTTCTGCCTACTATAATAAAACTGGCAACCAAGTAACTTATACAGCTACTGGCAGTGGTTCAGGTATTAGAGCTGTTAAAAAGAGGTTGGTCAGTTTTGGTGGAACAGACAAGCCTTTGATACCAAAAGTATTAAAAAAATATAAACTTTATATGTTCCCTACGCTTATAGGTAGCATTGATTTAGCTTACAATATACCGGGCATCAAAGACAACCAGTTAAAACTAAGCGAAAAAGCAATAGCAGGTATTTTTAACGGAAGCATAAAATACTGGGATAATTCTCTTATAACTAAAAATAATCAAGGGTTGAATTTGCCTCATAAAGCTATCAATGTCTGCGTAAGATCTGATGGTTCTGGAACAACATTTAACTTTACATATTATTTGAGCAAAATCGATTCAGCTGATTTTTCTGCAAAAAAAACATTTTACTGGAAAGCAAATGTTATAGGTGGTAAAGGTAACCAGGGTGTTACAACCAACATTAAACAAAATCAATACTCTATAGGGTATATCGAATATGCTTACAAACTTGAATCAAATCTTCCTGCCGCAACTGTGCAAAACCGTGAGGGTTACTGGGTAGCTCCTACTATAAAGTCATTTCAAGCAGGTGCAAAGCATGCTTCATGGAGTAAAAAAACAGATTTTTATGCACTTATAGGATATCCTAAAGGTAAAACTTCTTATCCTATCATAGCTGCTACATTTGTACTTATTCCTGCCAATAGAATAAAAAATGATAAAAATGTAATCAACTTTTTCAACTGGTCTTTCAAAAATGGTGATAAAATTATCTCAAAGTTGGGATATATCCCTCTTCCTGAATCTACAAAAAATGAAATCAGAAGTTACTGGAAAGAGAAAGGTTTATAATATTTTATGTACCCGGATTTTTTTCGGGTACATATCGCAACAAGTCTATTATATAAATTTAATCTGCTAATTGATATAATTATAAAGCTTTTTATAAAGGGTTATTTTGTTGTTTAATCGTTTTTTCAAATCATTATCTTATACTTCTGCATGGCTCGTTCTCGGTATTTTAGTTGCTATATTTATAGTTTTGTATCATTATAGTGCAGGTGCAATCAGGCATTTTGGATTTTTTCATTTTATAACAAATCAAAAGTGGATAGTAGGAGAAGATGGTGACGGAGGTAACTTCGGCGGTTTGATTCCTATACTTGGTACTATTTACTCAACCCTTATAGCTATGTTTTTTGCTGTACCCATAGCTATGGGGATTGCTATCTTTTTGACAGAAATTGCTCCTGAATTTTTAAAAAAGCCAGTTGGTATGGCTATTGAACTTCTTGCCGCAATTCCTAGTATTATTTATGGTATGTGGGGTTTGTTTTATTTTGGACCTTTGCTTCAGTCATGGTTTGGAGGACAAAGCAACTCTTTGTTGACTGCTGGTATCGTGCTTGGTATCATGGTCATACCTTTTATGGCGGCACTCAGTCGCGATGCTATGAAAACTACACCTTCTGTTTTAACAGAATCAGCTTACTCTATGGGTGCTACTAGATTTGAAGTTATTAAAGATGTTATATTTCCTTATGCAAAAAGAGGGATTATCGGCTCTATTATACTTTCACTTGGAAGAGCTTTGGGTGAAACCATGGCGGTAGCTTTTTTGATAGGAGGCGTTTTTCGCTTTCCTGATTCTTTGACAAGTGCTACGATATCCATACCTGTTTTGATAGCCAATAACTTTGGCGAAGCGGGCAACTTACAACTCTCTTCTATGTTTTATATGGCATTGATCTTGTTTATCATTAGTTTTTTTACTATCACTTTGGCAAAATTTTATTTTTTAAGGAGAGATTAGGATATGAGCAGACTTATCATAAATAAGATAATTTTGATACTCTCAACTATAGCTGCACTTATAGGTATCACTTTTTTACTATGGATTTTAGCTACATTGACCATAAAAGGGTATTATAGTATAAATTGGCATATTTTCACAGCCGACCTGGTTAACAATGGTCTTAGAAATGTAATAATCGGACAATTTATACTTGCCGGCATGGCTACTGCCATCGGTGTTCCTTTGGGAATGTTAGCAGGGATTTACTTAAGAGAGTATGGTGCAAATTCAAAGTTTGCTATGATCATCAGGAATTTTAGTGATGTTATGATGAGTGCACCTTCTATCGTCATAGGTATATTTGTTTACGGTATCTTTGTTGTCCCCTTTGGCGGTTTTAACGGTTGGGCTGGATCTATCGCACTTTCTATCATGATGATACCTATTGTAGTAAGTACGACTGATTCTATGCTCTCTTTAGTTCCTCAGGAGCTACGAGAAGCAGGTATCGCACTTGGAGCATCTAAGGCTCAAGTTATTTTAAGTATTGTTTTATCTGCTGCTAAAATAGGACTTATCACGGGCGGTTTACTGGCATTTGCAAGAGTTATAGGAGAAACGGCACCACTTCTTTTTACTTCTGCTAACAATAACTTTTTATCTTTAAGTCTTAACGGACAATACCCGTCTTTAACGGTAAGTATTTATCAACTTGCAACATTTCCGAGCCAAACAAGTCAAAATCTTGCATGGGCGGGCTCTGTCATCTTGACGCTTTTGGTACTTTTTATCAACCTTACAACAAGATTCATTTTTAAACCAAGGAAACAATAGCAATGAAATTAGCAATAGATACAAAAAAATTTTCTTTTACTTATCCCAAAAACTCTTCGCCAACACTTAAAAATATCAATATGCCTGTTTATGCCAATCAAGTAACGGCACTTATAGGGCCAAGCGGATGTGGAAAGTCTACACTTCTTAGATCATACAACAGAATCCACGATGTGTATCCTGGTAATCAATATGACGGTAAAATATTGTTGTATAATAATAAAGGAGAAAAACCGGAAAATATCTTTGATTATAAAAAAGAGAATGAGCTTATCAAGCTAAGACAAAGAGTAGGAATGATATTTCAAAAACCGACACCTTTTCCTATGAGCATAAAAGATAATATTACTTATGGTCTTAGACTTTTGGGTATAAAAAACAAAACAGAACTTCTTGATAGAGCAGAAATTGCACTAAAAGGATCTGCTCTTTGGGAAGAGGTAAAAGACAGACTAAACAGTAGCGCAACAGGGTTGAGTGGTGGGCAGCAACAAAGACTTTGTATAGCAAGAGCGGTTGCACTAAAGCCTGAAGTTTTACTTTTTGATGAGCCTACTTCAGCACTCGATCCTATATCAACAGCTTCAATTGAAGAGTTGATAATAGAGCTTAAAAGAGAGATAACTATCTTGATAGTAACTCACAATATGCAACAAGCAAGCAGGATAAGCGATATGACAGGTTTTATGTATCTTGGTGATTTGGTAGAGTTTGATAAAACTGAAACGATATTTTTAAATCCGAAAGAAAAACAGACTGAAGATTATATTACAGGGAGATTTGGATAATGTTAAAAACTTATGATGATGATTTGAAAGAAGTAAAAAATAGTATAAGAAATATCGCAGATAAAGTCTTAATTGCAAATAAAACTTTATTTAATGCAACCAAAGACTGCAGTGAAAAATTATTTAGTGAAGCAAAATTGCATCTTAAAAATATAAGTTCTTCTTTGGTTGATGTGGACAATGAAATTATAAAAATCCTTGCCTTGCACTCGCCAGAGGCTAAAGATTTAAGAGAAGTTGTCGCATATTTAAAGATTACCAATGAAATTTTGAGAGCTTCTTCAAATACAAGGTCGTTAATAAGAGTTTTTATACAATATTGCGAACATATAGATAAAACTATTATAAATGAATATGTCCTTCCTTTGCAAGCTTCTACAGTTAAAGCCTTGGAAAATACAATATCTATGATAAATATAGATGATATTGATGAGTTAAAAGATATATTTCATGAGATAATAGTAGAAGAAGATAAGACTGATGAACTTTATGGTATGCTTGAAAAAAAGATATTATCAGAATTGGAAGATAGCAGTGACTTTGAAAGAACGCACAAAGTATTAAAGGCTTTTAGAAGGAATGAAAAGATTGCGGATCGTGCTATTAGTATAGCAAACCTTATATTGTATATTTACGAAGGCGGTATTTTGCAAAGAGTATAAAAATGAAAACTATCCTAGCAGTTGAAGATGAAAAAGATATACTCGAACTTATAGAGTATACTTTACATAAAAATGGTTATGATGTTGTAGGACTTATGGATACTGCAAAAATCAATACTTTACTTGATGAAGAAGATATATCGTTGATACTGATGGATAGAAATCTTCCTGGTTGTGAGGGTAGTGAATATATTCAAAAACTAAGAAGTGACGGCTATATGACTCCTGTTATATACCTAAGTGCAAAAGATAGCAATGAAGATAAATTGGTTGGTTTTGAGCGTGGTGCAGATGATTATATCACCAAACCTTTTAATCCGGAAGAATTAGTAGCCAGAATAAAAGCTGTTTTAAAAAGAAGTGATAAAGAGATAGATGTTATTAAGTTTAGAGATATTGTATATGACAAATTAAAAAATAGTGTTTTTATAGGTAAGAATGAGATAAAACTGAGCAAATTAGATAAAAAACTTTTAAATTATTTTATGATAAATCCAAATATTCTTTTAAGTACAGAAGAGATTTTGGAGAGTGTTTGGGAGGACAGCAGTAACAAAAAATTAAAAACGGTTGTAGTTGCCATTAATAGACTTAAAGAGAAAATAGATCCTCATTTTGACAAAGAGTATATAAAAAACTTAAGAGGTGAGGGGTATATACTATGTTAAAATTGCATCAGATATATTTTAGAAAATTAGCTCTTATTTTTGTAACACTTTTTATTGTAATGGGTCTAATAGTAGCTTACTGGATAAAGAATATATATATATCAGAGGCAAAAAGCTCTCTTTTAAATGATATTAAACTCATAAGATTAGATTTACAAAACAATTCAAACTTAGATAATCTTGCAATAAAAATAAAAAAAAATTTAGATATAAGAGTAACTTTTATATCGGCAAATGGTATAGTTTTAGCTGAATCGGATAAAGATAAAAAGACTATGGATAATCATAAGTATAGACCAGAGTTGGTGCAGGCCAGTAGAGAATTTTACGGCTCATCTATCAGACAATCTGTTACTTTAAATAAAAATTTATTATATGTTGCCAAAAAATATACAATTAATCATAAAGTTATCTACATAAGATTGGCAAAAGATATAAAAAAGATAGATAAAAATATTTTAAATTTGGCTTTACAGAGTGCTTTGGTATTGTTAGTATTTTTTATTATAATATTTTTTACAATATACAATATAGGGAAAAAAATAGAAATACAGATAAATAATATAATAAAATTTTTAGTAGATTTAGCTAAAAAAAGAAAAAATAATTATATAAGTTCAAACTTTTCATTAGAATTTTATCAGATAACAAAACTTTTAAACAAAGTTGCAATAATTCTTGTAAAAAAAGATAAAAAAAAGATAAAATTTACCAATAAATTAAAACTTGCTAATACCCAAAAAGATACTATTATCTCTGCAATAAGCCATGAGTTTAAAAATCCTATAACAGTTATAAACGGATATAGCAAAACACTACTTGATGATGAAAACATTAACAAAGAGATAGAAAGAAAATTTTTACAAAAAATTTATTCAAATGGTGAAAAGTTATCTTCCCTTATAGATAGGCTTAGACTTTCGGTAAAACTTGATGGTGAAAATATCAAAGTAAATATAGTCGAGTGTAATTTATCAAATATTGTATTGAAACAAATAGAATTTTTACAACAAATATATCCTCAAAGAGACATAATGTTAAAAACAGAAGAAGATGTAAAAGTAAAAGCTGATAGAATTCTCTTAGGGATTGCTATTGAAAATTTGATAGAAAATGCTCTTAAATACTCAGAAGATACGGTTGAAGTTGTTATAGGAACAGATTTTATCTGTGTAAAAGATTATGGTGTGGGTATAGATGAGAGCGAACTTAAAAATATAACTAAGAAATTTTATAGAATTTCTAAAAACAGTTGGGATAACTCCTTGGGGCTTGGGCTTAGTATAGTAAATAATATTATAAAATTATTTCATTTTGAACTTGAAATCAAGAGTAAAAAAAATGAAGGAAGTGAATTTAAAATACTGTTTAAATAAATTTAAAAATTATTTTATACTAAAAATATCTTATTTTCAGTATAATTATGTTAATTATTATATTTAAATATAGGAATAAAAATGGTTTTAAGCAAAAAAGAACAAAAGAAGATAAGTATTATTGAAGCATCACTTAAACTGTTTTCTAAGAAAGGTTTTTACAATACTACTATTCCAGATATTGCCAAATCCCTTGATATGAGCGTAGGTAATATGTATAATTACTTTCCTTCAAAAGAAATACTAGCGATGGATATCATGCAATATACCTCAAATGTAATTGGTGAGGAGATTAGGTATATTAATAATATGAAACTTACAGCTTACGAAAAAATAAAAAAAATAGTTACTGTATATTTTAATATAGCAGAAACAAAACCAGAAATGATAGAGTATTTTTTAAGAGTATATCTATCAAACAGAGAGATATTTAAAAGTGGCTGTGAGGGGATGATATGTGTTTCTGCTTTTGTAACAGAGATTATGATATTTTTTGAAGAAAATGTTAGAAGCAAAGAACTTAGAGACCAAGATTTTTTTTCAGCTTTTGGTCTATTTATGGGGTATCTTGGAGGCATGGTTTTTTTAAAAGGTGAAAATGTTCTTGAAAAAAACTTAAGTGAATATATAAAAGATATTAGTCAAAATATCTATTTTGCCCTAAGAGCACAAAGTGAGTGATATCCTTTGGATTCAGGGTATTACTTGCAATGGCAATACCCAATCATTTTTAAATTATCCAAATATGAAACTTTTTTTAAAAAAATATAATTTTTTATATCATCCTTATCTTGAGAGTAGTTTAAATGTAGTTCAAGCATTTGAATATGAAAAAAAGTTTGATTTTTTGATAATTGAGGGAGCTGTTTCAAAAGACTTCATAAGAGCCGGAGTTAACTTTTATGAAAAAGTAAAAAATCTTGCAAAAAATGCAAAATACATCATAGCCCTTGGAACTTGTGCAACTTATGGAGGAATTTTCAAAGAAAAAGATCCTGAACACATAACCGGAGTATTGTATGATAAAGATAAAGAAAACGGGCTTTTAAGTAAATTTAAATCTAAAACTTTTAATATTCCAGGTTGCCCAACTCATCCACAATGGCTTGTTTTTACTCTTGATACACTAAATAATTTTGGAAAGATTTTAGTGGATGATTTAAGCAGACCAAAAGAGATCTTTGGATATTTAACACACCACGGATGTACTAGAAACGAATACTTTGAATGGAAAGTTGACAGTAAGAATTTTGGAGAAAAAGAGGGGTGTCTTTTCTATCTTCAAGGGTGTCGAGCCCCTATAACCCATGGAAGTTGCAATAAAATATTATGGAATGAAGTAAACTCCAAAACAAGATCGGGAAGCCCTTGCTTTGGATGCACAGAGAGTAGCTTTCCAAGAAATAATATGTTCGAAACTAAAACATTTATGTCAATACCTGCTGATTTACCAGATGGTGTGTCTAAGAGAGCATATCTTACGATTACCGGAATTGCCAAAGCTTTTCATATAAAAAGATTAAAAGAGAAATTAATGTGAAGCGAGTTAGTAAAGAGATTGTAGAAAAGATTGAGGGTGAAGCTAAGCTTGAGTTGGTATGGGAGAATGAAAAAGTAGTAAATTCCAAAATAAAATTTTTTAGTTATCGTGGAATGGAAGAGATTATTACTGGCAAAAATCCGTTGGATGCACTAATTCTTACTCCAAGGGTTTGTGGTATCTGCGGGCATGCTCAGCTTATGGCCTGTGTTCATGGACTTGAAGATGTTTATGCAAACAATGGGATAAAATTGCATATATCTCAAAAAGCCAAATCTATTAGAGATATAACACTTGATTGCGAAATCATACAAAATCATTTAAAATGGCTTTTTTTTATAATAATGCCGATTTTATATAAAATAGATAGTAAAGTATTTCCCAAAGATAAAATTTTTCAGGCATTAAATATTGCTCAAAAAACTAATAAGATTATAGCTACTTTTGCAGGACAATGGCCTCATAATTCTTATATGATTCCAGGAGGCATTGCCAGCGATCCTACCTTTGTAGAAATTTTTCAGGCAAATAGCTTTATTGATGAGGTTATACTATTTTTTGAAGAAGTAATTCTAAAAAGTGATATTGAAAATATTGTTGCTATTGATAATTTTAAAAGTTTACTTTTATATGATGGCATTTTGAAAGATGCTATGGATATAATGGAAAAAAAAGATTTGCAAGATTTAGGAAAATCTCATGATAGATTTATTGTTTTTGGAGAAAATTCCATATTTGAAAGAGGAAAAGCTATAAAAACTACTGCAAGACATGTAAATGAAAAATATATTCAAGAGGAGGCTTTAGACTTTACTTTTGCTAAAAATGTAAAATATAACAGAAGATTTTATGAAGTAGGTCCTCTCTCCCGCGCGATAATAGCAAAAAATCCACTTGCCAAAAATATTCACAGACAATATAAAGATTCCATTCTCAATAGGATAGTTATGAAAATTATGGAGATAGCATATCTTAGTTATCAGGTAAAAAAAAGTTTAAACAGCATTAATTTAAATGAAGAATCTTATATAAAACCAAAAGTAAAAATTGAAGCTCTTGAGGGTGAAGGACACGGTTTTGCCGAGGCTGCAAGGGGATCTTTATATCATAATATAAAAATAAAAAAGGGAAAAATTGCAAATTACGATATCATAACTCCAACACAATGGAATCTTGGAAACTCTATCAATGAAAATAAAACTTCAACTTTACAGCAAGCACTTTTAGGACTTAAGAGTAAAGAGGCAGTAACACTTGTTTTTAGAAGTTTTGATGAATGCTCTGTCTGTACTACTCAGTAATAATAAAATAGATATATCTTAAGCCAGAATCAATACAAAAAATTTATTTTACACTAAATAGCATAATTTAATCAAATTTAAAGCTTGCATGACTTATCATTTTATAAATGAACATTCATACAGGAGGTTGAAAATGAATAAATCTGATAAATCTTTAAAAAAGATTTTTAAGAGTCGACTCGAAAAATTGGCTAAATTTCCAAAGATTGATGAGAGTAAATCTATAACATCAGTTATGGAAGAAGAGGGAATAAACAGAAGAGATTTTATGAAATGGGCAGGAATGATGACTGCACTTTTAGGATTGTCTTCTAGTTTCGTTCCAACTGTTGCAAAGGCTGCGAAACTTGCAGATAGATTGCCGGTTATTTGGCTGCACATGGCAGAATGTACGGGATGTAGTGAAAGTTTTATAAGGACAGCAACGCCTACAGTAGATAGTTTAATCTTTGATTATATATCATTAGATTATGATGATACATTGATGGCAGCTGCTGGATGGCAGGCCGAGGCTAACTTGGAAAGTTCTATGAAAAAACACTATGGCAAATATATTTTGATGGTAGAAGGCGGTATTCCTTTGTCTGATAGCGGAGATTATCTTACACTTGGTGCTGAAGCCATAAAGGGTGAAGATAGAGCAAAAAATGTTGCAAAAGGAGCCGCAGCCATATTTGCCATAGGAACATGTTCTAGCTATGGAGGGGTTCAAGCTGCCGCACCAAATCCTACTGGAGCAGTGGCTCTTAGTAAAGTTATAAGTCAGCCTGTTATAAATGTACCGGGATGTCCGCCAAGTGCCAAAAATATTGTTGGCTCACTGCTTCATTTTATACTATTTGGAACACTTCCGGCACTTGATGCTTTCAATCGTCCTAAGTGGTCTTACGGACATAGAATTCACGATCTTTGTTTTAGAAGAGGTCACTTTGATGCAGGTGAATTTGTAGAACAGTTTGGAGATGAAAATGCAAAAAATGGATTTTGTCTTTATAAGGTAGGATGTAAAGGTCCATATACATTTAATAATTGTGGAACACAAAAATTTAACCAACATACATCTTGGCCTATACAAGCAGGTCATGGTTGTATAGGATGCAGTGAGCCTGATTTTTGGGATACGATGAAACCTTATGAAGAGCCTGTGGCAGATCATTTATATCAAACTGTTTTTGGGGGTCTTGGTGCTGATGCTACGGCAGATAAGGTGGGTGTTGGTTTGCTCAGTATAACCGCTATAGGTATAGCTGCACATGCTGTTATCTCATCTATTAAAAAACCAAAAGAATAATTAAGGAGAATTTTATGGCAACAAAAAGAGTAGTAATAGATCCCATAACAAGGATAGAAGGACACTTAAGAGCTGAAGTGGTTGTTGATGAAAAAAATATTGTAAAAGAGGCTTATGTTAGCTCTACACTGTTTCGAGGTCTAGAGATCATAGCAAAAGGAAGAGATCCAAGAGATACTCCTTTTATGATGCAAAGAATTTGTGGAGTTTGTACATATTCACATTATTTAAAAAGTACGATGGCTATAGAAGATGCACTCGGCATAGTTCCTCCTTTAAATGCCAAACTTGTGAGAACTCTTATGAATGCAGCATTGTTTATGCACGATCATCCTGTTCATTTTTATCAGCTTTCAGGAGTTGACTGGGTAGATATTGTTTCAGCTTTAAGTGCTGATCCTAAAAAAGCTAGTGAATTAGCTTTTAAATACAGTGATAATCCTATGGCAACAGGCGAAAATGAACTTAAAGCGGTACAGGAAAAAGTGGCTAAATTTGCAAAATCTCCTTCAGGTTTGGGACCATTTGCAAATGCTTATTGGGGACATCCGACTTATCATTTTACTCCTGAGCAAAACCTTATCGGACTTTCGCATTACTTAAAAGCACTTGAGATGCAACGAATTGCAGCTCAAATGCTTGCAATTTTTGGTGGAAAAATGCCTCATCCTCAAAGTTTGACAGTCGGTGGAGTTACCTGTATTATGGATTTGCTCAATCCTTCAAGGCTCGGAGCTTATATGGTTAAATTCCAAGAAATGGCAAATTATATCAATAATGCTTATCAAGCTGATATAATAATGGCAGCCGAAGCTTACAAAAACGAACCAAGTGTAACAATGCCAGCAGGTATAAAAGATTTTATGTCATATAAAGATTTTCAAGTGGGAAGAGATGATTTTATATTTGACGGCGGTTATATTACCGGCTTTGATATCACAAAAGCATTTGATATAAAGAAAGAAGATATAACAGAAGATGCTACACATTCATGGTATAAGGATGATGGTCCTTTGCAGCCATACAATGGAAAAACAAGACCGGAATATACCGGATTTGTTGATGGCGAGAGTATAAATGGTGAAGGAAAGATGGTAGGTAGTAAACTCATCAATGAAAAAGAAAAATATAGTTGGATAAAGTCTCCAAGATATAATGGAAATCCTATGGAAGTAGGACCGTTGGCCAATATGGTTGTAAATTATGCAAGGGGGAATAAAAGAGTTGTTAAAGCAGTTGATAACTTTTTGAAAAGGACGGGTCTTCCTGCTTCTGCACTTTTTACTACACTTGGAAGAACAGCAGCAAGAATGTTGGAGTCAAAAGTTATAGCTGATAATGCTCTTACGGCTTTTCACAATTTGGTTGAAAATCTAAAAGTTGATCAAACTACTTGTTCGCCTTATGTCATAGACAAAAATAAAGAATACAAAGGCTTGGGAATAGGTGAGGTTCCAAGAGGAATGCTTAGCCATTGGGTGAGGATAAAAAATGGAGTTATAGAAAACTATCAGGCAGTTGTTCCAAGCACCTGGAATGCAAGCCCTATGGATAAAAATGGAAAACACGGACCTTATGAGGCAAACCTGTTGGGACTTAAGATAGATGATTTAACAAAACCGCTTGAGATAATCAGAATTATACATTCATTTGACCCTTGTATTGCATGCGCAGTTCATGTTATGGATGTAAAAGGAAAAGAGATAGGAAATTATAAGGTAGATCCACTATATGGTGGATGTAGTATTTAAGGAGATATTATGACTAAAGTAAATGATTCAGAGTGTATGATAAGAGAAAAAGAGTTTACTTCTTCATTTAGATGGCAACATTGGCTAAGAGCTATATCTATAGTTATTCTGGTCGTAACAGGGTTTTATATCGCAATCCCATTCATAACTCCTGCACCAAATCCTACACCTACTGGATTTTTGCAAGATTATATGAGGGCATTTCATCTAATATTTGGATTTTTGCTTATATCTGTGGTTTTATTTAAAAGCTATTTGTTTTTATTTAGTAGAGATAGTGTTAATGAAAGAAAATCTTTTCTTGATTTTTTCTCCATAAAAGTATGGTCAAAACAAATAGGATATTATCTTCTTATAGCAAGGCATCCAAAGCTTAGAGGCACATATAATCCTGTACAATTTTTAGCTTATATTGTCTTTTATTTGATGATATTTGCGATTATTGTAACTGGACTTATGCTTTTTGTGCAAGATTACCATACCGGACTTGCTGGTCTTTTGTATGCTCCTATGATCAAGTTAACTGCCCTTGTCGGTGGCTTGGCAGTTGTTAGAGAAATTCACCATCTTTTGATGTGGGGCATTATCTTATTTGTGACGGTCCACATATATATGGCGATTTTTAATGCAGTTTTTGGAAAAGACGGTTCAATGGATGCTATATTTAGCGGTTTAAAATGGCACAATAAAAGTGAAAAGTAAAAAATTGGGGGAGAGGAAGTGAAGATACTTATCCTTGGCATAGGAAATGTTTTGTTTGGAGATGAGGGGATAGGAGCATTTTTAGCTCACTATATAGATAAAAATTATGAATTTATCTCAAGTGAGCATAGTGTAGATGTGGTTGATGGTGGAACATTGGCAAGTAGGCTTATACCTATTATTGTTGAGTATGATTTGGTTTTCATCCTTGACTGTGTTACCGTAGAGGGTGCCAAAGTTGGTGATATTTATTTTTTTGATTATGACAAAATACCTGATTTTATCACTTGGCAGGGAAGTGCACATGAAGTAGAGATGCTTCAAACTTTGCAAATGATGGATATGTACGGAGACAGACCCACAACTAAGATAGTCGGTGTTGTACCTTTTGTCATAGGTGAGGATTCTACATTTGATATAACAGATGAGATGAAAAAAGCAAGTATTTTGATGATTAAAATTATATTTGATGAATTACAAAAACTTGGTATCAAAGCTATCCAAAAAGCAAATTATTCTATAGAGGAAATCATACAAACTGCTTGTTTTGAAGGTATGAGATGATTTTAAAATTTACTTTTGAATACCAATCAACTTCGCTGGTTTTAGAGAATATTTTATTGAGAGAGTTAAAAAGCACTACATTAACAGGCAAGTTGGAAAAATATGGTGATTTTGTATCATTGTATGTTAAAGGTGGCGAAGAAGAGCTACAAGATTTTGCCGATAATCTCAGCATAAATGTACCATATTCATTATTTTTAAAAGATACTAAAGTCGAAGCTGTCGATAAAATGCCTGATAAAGATTATATTTTGCCAAATTACCCAAAAAGAGAGTTACCATTTTGTCCTAAATGTGAAAAAAAAGCTTTTGAAGATTATGATCCTTTTGTAAAATGCGTTGCTTGCGGTTACAGTTTTAAAAGTTCAACTCTTAAATATAAAAATTTTGCAAAAATAATTACAAATGATAATGAAGGAATTTTTAAAAATTTTGCAAAAGTTTTAAAAAATGGGGCAGTAGCTAAAATCAAAACTTTTAACGGTTATAAAAGTATCTCTTTGATGAATCAAAAAAACTTTGAAAAAATAAAAGGTGATTTTGATTTGCTGTGTGCTGATCTGGAAAGTGTCGATAAGATTTGTTCGATTGGAAAAAGTGAAATGTTGGCACTCGGGAGTTTTGAAAAACCTATTTTGGAATTATTTGTAAACCATAATTTTTTAAATATTTTTCCTTTTATAAAGAATTTATCAAAAGTAAGAGTGAGATTGAGTAATGATTTGATACTTGATATTATATGCAAAGAAGTTAAAGCATTGGGTCCTTGCTATATAATCCTTAGTGATTGCGATGAGCAAAAACAGTACAATATAGAGATTGATTTTGATTCTAAAATTTCTAAAAATAAATCTTTGGAAGCTATCGTTTTAGATGATGGTCAAAGTGTTATAACCAAGGGTGATTTAGGGTTGGTGCCAAAAGTTAATGATGGTTTTAAGGATATCTCTTTAAAAGCATTTTCAAATAACTTTGTTGCTATAAATGATAATGAGAAGATAATAACTTATAAAAAAAGCAAAGAGTTGCCACCGATACTTGATACATTTACTCTTGGAGAAGGTGATTTGTCTTATGAAGCAGCACATGGAGCTTTTTATACTGTATTGTCTGAACACTCTTTGCTTGATAAAACAATGGCAGGAGTTTATTTTAGTAAAATCAATAATGATAGAATTATGATAAATTCTCCGAAATTCGGACTTGTAGATTATATAATATTTGATTTTAATTTTCCTAAAACTCTTTCCAAATTACTAAAAATTATGAAAAATGAAAATGAAACTTCATCAAGACTTGTTGAGAATTTTATGACAAAGTTTCCTGATTTTTATAAAGATGAATTAAAATTCTCTAAAATGGGGAATATTTATAAACTTTGGGGTGTTGCAGCTATAATGCTTGGTATGCAAAATGACGGTGATGTAAAAAAAGGAGCTCTTAAATTGATAAAATATGCCGCTTCTTTTAAGGGTAAAAAGGGACCGAGGATTGACTATAAGTTAAAAAAAGATAAAAATAAACCAAAATTAGACAATCTAAAAGCGATAAAAACAGCCATGAGCTTTAAACTTGCTGGCATTGATTTTCCCACTCTTAGCTTTGGTGTGATGGAAAGTTTTGCAGAGTTCGCATCCAATATTTTGGATGATATTAGTCGTGATTATGAAATGGATGGAGTTTGCTTTAACGGATCTTTGTTTGAATCAGCAAATCTTATCAATAAATTTTATACAATTACAAAAAAGAATTATAAGGTTTATTTGCATAAAGAGTTTACTTTGGATGATATGAATTTGGGTTATGGGATCATAAATGCAGCTTGCAAAAAATGATAGATATAGACTAAAAGTGGAGGGAATTGTTCAAGGGGTTGGATTTCGACCTTTTGTTTACCAGATCGCTTTAAAAAATAAGATAAAAGGTTTCGTTAATAATTCAAGTGAGGGTGTTTTTGTCGAAGTTGAGGGTAAAAAGGAAGATATCAAAAACTTTTTAAATGAGCTTAATGACTCTTTGCCACCACTTGCTAAAATCAACAAGATTGAAAAAAATAGAATCAAACCTCAAAACAGCAATGATTTTAAAATTATACAAAGCTCTATTGCAGATATAAAATCAGCTTTGATATCCCCTGATATAGCTATTTGCAAGGATTGTTTAAAAGAGTTAAGAGATAAAAAAGATAGAAGATATAATTATTTTCTGATAAATTGTACAAATTGCGGACCTAGATATACTATCATAGATACCGTACCCTATGATAGAGTAAATACTTCAATGAATAGGTTTAAAATGTGTTATGATTGCGAAGAAGAATACAAAAATCCACTTAATAGAAGATACCATGCCCAGCCTATTTCTTGCTATAAATGCGGACCCAGTATAAAGTTTTACAAAACTCGCACAAAAGAAGTTTTAAGCTTTGGCGAAGAAGCCATAAAACTTTGTGCTAAAAGTATAAAAAGAGGCAATATTGTAGCTATAAAAGGGCTTGGTGGATTTCATTTAGTCTGTAGTGCTGTAAATCCAAAAGCAGTAAGGCTTTTACGAAAAAGGAAAAACAGACCCTCTAAGCCGTTTGCTGTTATGTTTAAGAGTTTGGAAGATATAAAAAAGGTTGCAGTTTTAAATCAATTTGAAGAAAACTTGATACAAAGTAAAGAAAAACCTATCGTTATAGTAAAGAAAAAAGAGCTTCATAAATTTAGAAAAAGAGAGTTGCCTGTTACCTCATTTGTAGCTCCCGGAATTGATAGAATTGGAGTCTTTTTGCCGTACACCCCACTTCATTATTTGCTTTTTGACTATCTTGAGTGCCCGGTAGTGGCGACAAGTGCCAATCTAAGTGATGAGCCTATTATAAGATATAAAGATGAACTTTGTGAAAAATTAAGCAGTGTTGTGGATTTTGTCCTTGATTTCAATAGAGATATCGTAAATGCTTGTGATGACAGTGTCGTACAAGTGGTCGCAAATGAAAAACAAACCCTAAGACTATCTCGCGGATATGCACCAAAATATATAAAGCTATCTCACAAATTGGATAAAAAAATTCTTTGTGTAGGGGCGAACCAAAAAAATACGATTACTTTGGCTTATGAGGATACTTTGGTTGTCAGTCCTCATATAGGAGATCTTAACTCTATTGAGTCTATGGAATATTTTGAAAGAACGATTGAGAGTTTTAAAAGATTTTATGATTTTGAGCCTGATGTCGTGGTGCATGATAAGCATCCTTTTTATGAAACTACAAAGTGGGTAAAACAGTTAAAAACAACAAATGAAAAACTAAAGATTTATGAAATTCAACATCATTATGCACATATACTTTCTTGTATGGCTGAATTTGGCTTGAGACAAAAGGTACTTGGATTTAGTTTTGATGGTACTGGTTATGGAGATGATGGAAATATTTGGGGTGGTGAAGTTTTTGAATGCGATGAAAAAGAGTATGAAAGAGTATATCATTTTAAATATATAAAACTTTTAGGAGGCGATAAAGCCATAAAAGAGCCAAAAAGGATGGCACTTAGTTTACTTTTTGAAAAATACTCTTTACAGGAAGTTTTGGACATGAATATCGCTATTGTTCAAAATTTTAGTAATATGCAAATAAAAAACTTTTATAAAGTATGGCAAAATTGCTCTTTAAAAACAAGTTCTGTAGGAAGATTGTTTGATGGGATTGCTAGCTTGTGTGATATCTTACAAATCAGTAATTATGAGGGGGAAAGCGGACTTTTAATCGAGTCGTTTTTTGATGAGAATATACATGAATTGCTGCCATATAATATAAAAGAAAAAGAGATAGATTTAAGTGATGCTGTAAATAAAATCATAGATATAATGTGTGAAAATAAAAATATAAATGATAAAAAAATCATAATATCATCAATGTTTATAAATACAATAGCTCAAATAATTATAGATATTTCAATAAACTCAAATCTTGATATTGTATTAAGCGGAGGAGTTTTTCAAAACAAGACTCTTTTAAATATGGTAGTAAATAAGTTAAAAAATATAGATAAAAAAGTATATTTTCAAAGACACACCCCCATAAATGACGGAGGCATTTCTCTAGGCCAAGCATGGTGGGCGGTAAAAAATAATCTGTTATAAATCTTTAAATAAATATATAAAAAGGTCAAATAGATAGGTGATAGTGATAGCATAAAGTACTATCACTATCACCTGACCCCCCTACCCTCTCTCAAAAAGAATCTGCATCACTCTTTTTTCGACTTATCTCAAAACGGTATGAAAAGAGTTCTACTATTATCACTACAAATAAACCATTTGAGGAGTGGGCAGATGTATTTGGTGATGAAGTAGTTGCAAGTGCTATCCTTGATAGACTACTACATCACTCATATCCATTTTTAATAAATGGACCAAGCTATAGAATGAAGGAATTATTTAAAAAGAGAAAACAAAACGAGCAAAAGGATGGATTCAATAAAAGTTCAATACAAGGAGATGAAAAACTACAAGAAGAATAGATTTTAGATAAATCTATGTTATAATTTTACTCTACTTTGGGTGGGTCAAAAGTTTTCAAAAAAGTGGGTCAATTTTTATCAAAAGAAACACAAGAGTTTCGATATTTGTTATT
>Ga0256829_1001390_pt1 | contig 20134 bp, 14 predicted proteins | sample 131447metaG_FD_185979 | JGI IMG/M metagenome (GOLD analysis project Ga0256829, IMG submission 185979) | Hydrothermal vent microbial communities from Lau Basin, Pacific Ocean - 131-447 | ecosystem: Environmental > Aquatic > Marine > Hydrothermal vents | place: Pacific Ocean: Lau Basin | collected...
CTCTAACAAGCCCACTTTGCGAAACATCTACAATGTAGCTTTCCCCCATCTTACTAAAAGTAGTGAAAGCATGTTCACAAGGCTGAATATAATCATTTTGAAGAACAAGGGTTTGAGCATGCCCAGTAACATACACTCCCAAACGGCACGGTGTGGTTTGTAGAACGAGAGGTTGCCCTCCACTGATATCTCCTACCGCTAGTAGGTCTGCATGGTGAGGTAATGCAATTTCAGTTTGTTTTTTTACCGATGGAACAAAAGTTAGAGGAAGTGCTTGACTCAAAAGGTGCGATATCAATAAGACAAGTGTAAGAAGAACTAGCCCCCCGAAGGCTGTCACTATGTAACCTGCCCATTTATCCTTGCGCTGACGCTGAATTTGTCTGTTATCGTTATTGGAAGTCATTATAATTTAAAAAGATAATCAGGCATAAATTGCACTGGTGAGCAGTGTAAGTTTTGTTATGCTAATAGCAAGCGAAAGTTTTAGATTACAGCGCATCATTTTGAGCAAAATCTATACTATTACCCTGAAGCGCCACAGGCAAACGCCTTTATAACAAATATGCGTAGGAGAAGTTCATGCAACCCATCATTATCAGCATTATGGGCAAAGACAAACCCGGTTTGGTTGATACGCTAGCAAAGTGCGTTTATCAGTACGACGGCAACTGGCAAGGTTCGAGCTTTGCCCACATGGCAGGCCTGTTCACTGGCTTTGTTGAAGTTCATGTTCCCAGTGATAAACAGGACGCCCTCGTCAAAGCGTTAGATGCTATTAGCGATTTAACCGTTCAGTCAGTCGCTGTGACTTCTCATAGCGCCCAACCGTTCACAGAACTTTCAGTAGAAGTTATGGGTAATGACAAGCCAGGGATAGTGCAAGAACTAACCTCGGTACTGCATCAATTCAATCTCAACATCATGACATTTAGTTCTCATTGTGAAAGCGCCCCAAATTGGGGGAATTTGATGTTTAAAGCGACAGCGGTTATCGCCGTACCGGAAAACTTTGACGAGGATGCATTGAAAGAGGCCATGGAAGAACTGGCCAATGATCTCGTGGTAGATATACACGCTTCCGAGTAAAACACCTTTATTGTCCAACGGTAACGGAAGTACTACAGATTCGCCTAATGAACCTGTCACAGTAATGTCACTGACGCATGGCAGTCTTTGACCATTTTTTATAAGTGAAATAGCGACAATTATGGATAACGCAGAGTTATATTATCCCAAAGAACTTAGCTGGTTAGCGTTTAATGAGCGAGTGCTTCAAGAAGCCGCAGATGAAAACACCCCCGTGGTTGAACGTATCCGCTTCCTTGGAATTTACTCAAACAACCTCGACGAATTTTTCCGTGTACGAGCGGCAGATGTTAAACGTCAAATCACTATAGCGCAGAACGACGGCAATGAAGAAGAAGCCGAGCGCCAATCTGCGTTGATGAAGCAAATACAGCAAAAGGTTGTACAACTGTCAGATAAGTTTGACAGCATTCACAAAAACGTAGTGAAAGCACTAGCGCGTTACAACATTCATATTTTGACGAAAGAAGACGTCACTCCCTACCAACTAGATTGGGTTCGCGGCACCTTCGTCAATAAAATTCTTCGCCACATCACACCGATTCTAATCGATAAAAAAACTGACTTACTGAGTCGACTCAATGGTAATTCGGTGTACTTGTACGTTGCGCTTAAAAGAAAAGAGAAAAATACCAAGTACGCAGTTATACAAATCCCTACCGATGAAATGTCTCGCTTCATGGTGATTCCACCGGAAAAAAGTCGTAAGAAAAAACACATCATATTGCTCGATGACATGATCAAACTATGCATTGAAGACATTTTTAGGGGATTCGTAAAATTTGATAAAATTGAATCATTCGCCTTCAAAATGACCCGCGACGCTGAATACTCCATCAATGATGAAATTGATGAGAGCTATGTTGAAAAAATGTCTGAAAGTATGAAGCAACGTCTTATTGCGGAGCCTGTGCGTGTTATTCACGACAGCGGTATGCCTGAGGACATGGTTAACGACTTGAGAAAACGTCTAAAAATTACCAAGCTAGATACCATGCATACCGCCGGGCACTACCGTAATTTCAGAGACTTTATTGGTTTCCCCAATGTGGGCCGTGATTACCTAGAGCATACGCCACTGCCCGCGATAGATAGCAATGCCTTTTCAAATTACGACACCGTATTTGACGCTATCACCGCTCACGATATCTTATTGTATTATCCGTACCATCGTTTCTTGCACTTCACTGAATTTGTTCGACAAGCGGCATTCGACCCCAATGTGAAGTCCATCAGATTGAATATCTATCGTGTGGCGAGTAACTCCAGAATCATTAACTCACTGATTGACGCGGTAGACAACGGTAAGAAAGTCACCGTTGTTGTAGAACTTCGCGCCCGTTTTGATGAAGAGGCCAACATCGAATGGTCGAAGCGAATGACCGAAGCTGGCATTCGCGTAGTTTTGGGTGTGCCTACGCTTAAGATTCACTCCAAGCTTTGTATTGTTACCCGTGAAGAGCGCGGAACCTTGGTGAACTATTCACACTTTGGGACCGGAAACTTCAACGAAAAAACCGCGAAAATCTATACCGACTACAGCCTATTCACACGCAACGCAGAATTAGGTGCGGAAGCTGTGGGCGTTTTTGACCTGATTCAATACCCCTATCGTCGACACAAGTTTCAGCATTTACAAATTTCACCTCTTAACGCGCGAACTAAAATCCAGTCGTTAATTCGTCAAGAAATTCAGTTTTTGAAAGAGGGCCACAGTGCCCAGATAACTTTCAAAATTAATAACTTGGTAGACAAAGAATTAATTGACGACTTGTACCGCGCAAGCCAAGCGGGAGTTAAGATTCGCGGTATAGTACGCGGCATGTGTTCCTTAAATCCGGGCGTAAAAGGCATTAGTGACAATATTGAAATTATCTCTATTGTTGACAGATTCCTTGAGCACCCTCGGGTGATGGTATTCGAGGGTGGCGGCGACAGAAAAGTGTTTATTTCGTCTGCTGACTGGATGACTCGTAATATGGACAACCGTATTGAAGTAGGCTGCCCTATCTATGATAGAAACCTACAACAAACCGTTGTTGACATAATGGAACTACAATTTAGAGACACTCTGAAAGCCAGAGTGATTGACAAGGATCAGACCAACAAGTACGTTCGTCGAGGTAACCGCAAGAAATTGCGCTCCCAGATAGAAGTTTACGACTATTTGTTGAAGAAAGAACAAGAACACAAAGGTAGTTAGCGCATTAATGACCCAACAAGAATCTGTATTCGAAAGTGTAGAAACCCGAGAGGCAAGTAAAGTTGCCGCATTAGACATAGGCTCGAACAGCTTTCACCTAGTGGTGGCGCGAATAGTGGCGGGTTCGGTACAGATTCTTCACAGGGTGAAGCAAAAAGTAAGATTGGCCGAAGGGCTAAACGATGACAACCTGCTTTCAGATGAAGCCATGGATCGTGGACTGAAGATGCTCGAGGTCATTGCCGAAAGCCTCAAAGGGTTTGAACCAGATTCTGTACGCATTGTTGCCACCCACACTCTGCGCAAAGCCACCAATGCAAAACGATTTATAAAGCTCGCCAAAGATATCCTTCCCTACCCTGTAGAAGTTATCTCAGGGGTGGAAGAAGCGCGTTTAATCTACTCAGGTGTAGCACACACTAATCATGCCGATGGCCAACAGCTTGTGGTTGATATTGGTGGAGGTTCCACAGAATTTGTTATTGGCGAAGGCTTCAATCCGCTTTTGTGTAGAAGCTTAACCATGGGTTGCGTGAGTTACACTAAACGCTATTTCCCCAACGGCGTACTCAGTGGGAAAGCCTTTTCTCGCGCTATTACAGCAGCCGAACAAGAGCTCGAATTCATTGAAGACAAGTACAAAAATCTTGGGTGGGTTCAGTGTATTGGCACCTCTGGGACAATACGTTCATTGTTCACCATGTGTCAAAACGAAAACGACACTGACCATCACCTTCCCGTAACACTCAAAAAGCTCAATGCGCTTAAACAACAACTGATTGACGCAAAACATGTAGATAATTTGTCTATCAATGGTTTGAGTGACGACAGACGTGTGGTGATAGCAGGCGGACTTGCCATTCTTATCGGGGTGTTTGAAGCCTTAGAAATAGACACATTAGTATATTCTCCCGCAGCGCTGCGAGAAGGCGTGTTGTATCAAATGGAGGATGAGCTTCACAACACAGATATTAGAGGCCGTACTGCCAGTAGCTTGGCTACCCGTTACGACGTAGACACCCAACAAGCCTCATTGGTACACGGTACTGTACTTGGACTTTTCAACACTGTTGCCAAAACATGGAAGCTCAAACATCGTGACTTTCAAAGTATGCTTGGCTGGGCGGCACTGCTACACGAAGTGGGTTTACAGATTAATTCTCGCGGTGTTCAACGACATAGTAGTTATATCCTAGGCAGCGTAGACATGCCTGGCTTTACCCAAGAGCAACAAGATTTACTCGCCACGCTGGTTCGTTTTCACCGCAAAAAAATTCGAGTGAACGAATTACCAAGCTTTAACCAGTATGACAGCCATGCAGTAATGAAGCTTATTGCACTGCTGCGCATTGGCGTTCTACTCAACATAAAACGGCAAGTTGGCTTCGTTCCTGAGATAAAGGTTGAAGCAACGAAGAACAGCTTACTACTCACCTTTCCCGAAGGTTGGCTCGATACCAAACCAATAATCTCTGCGGATTTAGAGCGAGAAAGCATTTATTGGAAAGCAATGGAGTTAGAATTAGAAGTTGATAGTATAAAATAGTTTAATTGTTTCATTCTGAGGAACTAGGATTAAAAAAGGCTCACATGCTTGAAATAGTGGAAATTAAGCGTCAAATGAAACAAGGTCAGACCGCTCCATTCCTGTGTAGTGCTGATGACGGACGTCAATATATAGTTAAAGGGGCTAGAGCCACACCTCAGGGGCTTGTGAAAGAATGGATCGCAGCAAATTTAGCGAAAGCATTTGGCTTACCAATTCCTGAGTTCAAAATTGCTTACGTCGATCAAGAGCTCGTTGAGTATGGTTATGATGACCTAGGAAGCGGTTTTTGTTTTGCATCTCTCTTTACACCAAATATTCAAGATATTACATATGCAGCGATACCAGAATTACCGCGAGAAGTATTGAGAGATCTGTTTATTTTCGATTATTGGATAAAAAACGATGATCGATTTCTAACTAAACTCGGAGGGAATCCGAATCTTTTTTTCAATCCAATAAATAAAAGCGTCGTAGTTCTTGACCATAACTTAGCATTTGAACAGAACTTCAAAACCGACGACCATATTAATCTACATGTTGGGCGACAAGCTTGGTTTGCATCACAACCAGACATGTTTTGTCGAATTAACTACGAAGCTAAATTCGAAAATGCATCTTCACGTTTAGATGAAATTATAGCTGGACTGCCTAAAGAATGGTTGGAATTCTATCAGTTAGATAGTATTGAAAGAGAAATAATCGTAGTATTGCGGAAATACAACGAGCCTGACTTTTGGGAGGACCTGAGATGAAACAATTATGCACTTACGCAATTATGCGTTTTATGCCAATCAGTGAAACTCAAGAATTTGCCAATATCGGAATATTGTTAATTTCTCCTAAAACTGGTTTTATTGATTATAAAATTGCTCCCTCAAATTTTAAAAGGGTTTCTCACTTTTTTGATGATGTAGATGGCTCTTTATATCGTTGTGCTCTCACTAACCTTCAAAAAGAACTAGATCGTGTGAAAGGTATCTGTTCTGCGTTAAGAGGAACAAAACAATACGAATTCATTGAAGAAGTTACACGGACAAGAGAGGGTGTAATTGTATTCAGTGAAACGCGAGCCTTGTTACATGAAACACCAGAATTGGCGTTAAATGAATTGTACAATAGGTACATTGCGCGCGACTTTATAACCGAACAATATCGTGAGCGACAAATGGTAAAAGCACTTCGTCATGACTTAAAAGTCAATGCACCGGATGTTCAATACACACAAAGAAAACTTAGGGGCGAATATGGGGTTCAAGTAGAGCTTCCATTCGTTCTTAAAAACTGTACTTTGGTTAAAGCGATAAAACCGCTATCATTTTCACAAGAAAAACCACTTGGTCTAATAGAGCATGGTGAACAATGGATAAATAGGATAAAGCGGTTAGTAAAAGCAGGGAATATACAGCCTCAGAATATGTTGTTCGCCATCGAAAAACCGACCTCATCTAATGATGAAATTATAAATGCTTTCGGAGAGCTAGAGGCAGAGATGGGACGTTTGAAAATTGAGACTGCACTGTTTGATGATAGAAGTAAAATCTATCAATTTGCAACCGACTTAGGCGAAGAGAGTTTCGCGCTAAATTAAGACCTAACGATAAAAGGAGAGCATGAACTCTCCTTTTTTTGGATGCGTCATTTGTTAAGACTTAGACGCCTGATAAATCCCTTCAATCGCCGTATCTAAGGTTGCAGCAAATTCGGCATCGGTTTGTTGCGCCGACACACCTTCTGTAAGTGCACGAGAGAAACTTGCAATCATTCCTGCGTTTGCTGTCAGCTTTTCATTAGCATCGTCACGAGAGTAACCACCAGACAGTGCAACCACTTTTAGTACACGAGGGTGCGCAATTAGCTCAGCATAGAAATTTGCTTCGGTAGGCAGAGTAAGCTTAAGCATCACGTCTTGAGTTTCATCAAGAGCATCTAGCTGAGCTAGAATAGACGCTTTAAGCAAAGCTTCGGCTTCTGCTTTTTCCGGGCTATGAATGTCAACTTCTGGCTCTATAATAGGTACTAGGCCAGCAGCTAAAATTTGCTTACCCACTTCAAACTGTTGTGCGACAACAGCATCGATACCCGCTTGGTTAGCTAGTTTAACCACAGAGCGCATTTTGGTACCAAATACGTCTTGGGCTACCGCTTTTTCCAAAAGTTCTGCTAGACCAGGCATAGGTTTCATTACCTGAGTACCATCAACTTCGTCGGCTAAGCCCTTATCTACTTTCAAGAAAGGAATAATATTCTTCTCTTCCCACAAGTAGTGAGCCGTAGACTTACCTTCGATCTCTCGATCTAAAGTATTTTCGAACAAGATTGCGCCCAGAACACGCTCACCAGTAAAAGGCTCACTTGTAATTATACGAGTACGCATTTGGTGAACGAGGTTGAACATTTCTTCGTCTGAGCTGTATTCAGACTCTTCAATGCCATAAAGACGCAGTGCTTTGGGGGTACTTCCGCCGCTTTGATCCAGTGCAGCGATAAAGCCAGTTTGAGATTTCAGTTTGTCTAGCATAGACAGCTGTGCTTGTGATGCCATTGCAACACTCCTTTTTGAGTCTGCTCTTGCGAGCAGGAGTAGGGTTTATAATTTAAAGGCCAGCGTACGTCACTGTATCGCTGGCTAAGTTAACACTGTTTTTTATGCGTATTAGTTGTTATTGTTTTTTGCTTCTAATACTGCAACAGCAGGTAGCGTCTTGCCTTCCAAGAACTCTAAAAAGGCACCGCCACCCGTAGAGATATATGATACCTTGTCGGCAATCTCATATTTGTCTACTGCAGCCAGTGTATCACCACCACCTGCAATTGAGAACGCGTCACTGTTTGCTATTGCTTCAGATAACGCTTTTGTTCCCGCGCTAAATTGTTCAAATTCAAATACGCCCACAGGCCCATTCCACACAATGGTGCCCGCGTTTGCGAGAATTGATGCTAGTTCGGCGGATGAATCAGGGCCAATGTCAAAAATCATATCACCATCTGCTACCTCAGCAACGGGCTTAAGGGTAGCGGGGGTATTTTCGTCAAAGGCTTCACCCACTACTACATCGGTGGGCACAGGAATATTACCGCCGTTGTCTTTTGCTTCCTGCATTAAACGTTTAGCTTCGTCGACAAGGTCCATCTCTACCAAGGATTTACCCACGTTATGTCCTTGCGCTGCAACGAAAGTGTTTGCAATGCCGCCACCCACAATAAGTTGGTCAACTTTTTCTGCTAGAGACTTAAGTACAGTAAGTTTAGTCGATACTTTTGAGCCACCAACAATGGCTACCATAGGACGTTTTGGGTTATCTAGCGCTTTACCTAGGGCATCTAGTTCCGCAGCCAGTAATGGGCCTGCTACTGCTTTGGGAGCAAATTTGGCTACACCGTGGGTCGACGCTTGTGCACGGTGGGCTGTGCCAAAGGCATCCATTACGAATACATCACACAGTGCTGCGTATTGCTTAGATAAGGTTTCGTCGTCTTTCTTCTCGCCTTTGTTGAAACGAACGTTCTCAAGAATAACCAACTCACCTGGGTTAATATCTACGCCACCGAGGTAATCAGCAACGAGCTTTACGGGAACGTCTAAAGCGTCGTTCAGGTAATCAACAACAGGTTGTAACGAGAATACCGCTTCAGGCTCACCTTCAGTGGGGCGGCCAAGATGTGACATTACCATCACTCCTGCTCCCGCTTCTAGCGCTGCCTTTATCGTTGGAATCGATGCCTTAATACGCGCATCAGAGGTCACTTTGCCGTCTTTAACGGGTACGTTTAAGTCTTGACGAATCAAAACACGCTGCCCTGCTAAGGCAATGTCTTTCATACTTGGAATAGCCATGTTCTTTCCCTTGTTAAATTGATAACTGTAGAAAGCTGTCAGGGCTGGTGCTACCAACCCTGGCAGCCAAAATATGTTATTGAGCGCGATACATTACCAACGCTGTATCTAACATGCGATTGGCAAAACCCCATTCGTTGTCACACCATACTAGTGTTTTAACTAATTGACCGTGACTCACTCGAGTTTGGGTACCATCAACGATGCACGAATGGGGATCGTGGTTAAAATCCACGGATACCAAAGGTTCCTCGGTGTAGTCTAATATGCCGCTCAATCGCCCTTGTTTAGCTTGGCGAAGGGCGTTATTCACCTGTGCAATGGTGACCGATGACTTCAATGTTACACTTAAGTCCATTGCAGTTACATTAATGGTCGGTACACGAACAGCAATTGCTTCAAATTTTCCGGCAAATTTTGGCAAAATACGCTCTATTCCTCTGTCGAGTTTTGTATTTACTGGAATAATTGACTGACTCGCCGCCCGTGTTCTACGTAAATCTTCGTGATAAGCATCGATAACTTGTTGATCATGCATTGAGGCATGAATGGTGGTTATCGTGCCACTTTCCACATCAAATGCTGCATCCAGTGCTTGGATCACGGGAACAATACAATTGGTAGTACACGACCCGTTAGATACCAGTTTGTGTTCCGGCTTTAACGTTTCCTCATTAGTACCGAAAATAATCGTATTATCCAAGTCCGATGAGCCGGGCGATGAAAACAGGACTTTTCCCGCACCTGCATCAATGTGAGCCTGACCTGATTGCCTGTCGTCAAACACACCTGTGCATTCGAGCACGATATCAACGGCTAGCTCTCGCCATGGGAGTAAATCGATATCTGGTTGTGCCAACAGCCGGATGTCGTCACCCGCTACATTGAGGATGTTTTCTTTGAGGGATACATCAAAAGCAAACCGCCCGTGGGCGGTGTCATACTTTAATAGGTGGGCAATGCCTTCAGGTTTAGCGACATCATTGATTGCAACGACGGTGAAGTCACCGTTGCGTCCACTTTCATAAAGTGCACGCAACACATTGCGTCCGATGCGGCCAAACCCATTTATGGCAATTTTTACCATAGACTGTGTTTGTCCTGATTGCTTAGAGTGCTAATGCAGCCTCTACAACAGCGTCAGTCGTGATATTGAAGTGCTTGTAAAGTTCACCTGCTGGAGCAGATTCACCAAAGGTTTCCATGCCGATAATCGCACCATTGAAACCTACATACTTGTACCAGCTGTCTTTTGATAGCGCTTCTACTGCAACGCGCTTAACAACAGTGCTTGGTAGTACACTTTCACGATATTCCGCAGATTGCTTATCAAATACATCGGTAGACGGCATAGATACCACTCTAACCGCTTTACCTTGCTCTGAAAGCTGTTGTGCTGCTTCTACCGCCAATTGTACCTCTGATCCTGTTGCGATCAAAATATACTCTGGCGCACCGTCACAATCGACTAAGATGTAACCACCTTTTGCAACATTGGCAAGCTGCTGTGCATCGCGGTTTTGCTGAGGTAAGCCCTGACGGGTGAAAATTAGCGTTGTTGGGCCGTCATTGCGCTCAATGGCAGATTTCCAAGCAACTGCTGACTCGACTTGGTCACAAGGACGCCAGTTGTCAAGGTTAGGTGTAGAGCGCAGTGCAACAACTTGCTCTACCGGTTGGTGAGTCGGGCCATCTTCGCCCAAACCAATGGAATCGTGGGTATAAACAAAAATAGCTGGCTGCTTCATCAATGCCGCCATACGAACAGCATTGCGTGCGTATTCCATGAACATCAAGAAGGTAGCGCCATAAGCTTTAAAGCCACCATGCAAGGTAATGCCGTTCATCATTGCCGACATACCAAACTCGCGTACGCCGTAGTAAATGTAATTACCAGAAGCGTCATTCGCTTCAACACCCTTGCTGCCAGACCAAATAGTAAGGTTTGAACCCGCTAAGTCAGCAGAGCCACCTAATAATTCAGGTAGTAATGGTCCAAAGGCATTAAGGGCATTTTGAGAGGCTTTACGTGACGCAATGTTCTGAGGGTTAGCTTGCAGTTCAGCAATGATTGCATCGGCTTTGTCGCTAAAGTCACTCGGCAATTCACCATTAACACGACGAGAGAACTCAGCAGCTAGTTCTGGGTATGCCTCAGAATAGGCTTCAAATGCTGTATTCCAAGCGGCTTCCTTTTCACCGCCTACAGTATTTGCATCCCACTGCGCATAAATATCTTCAGGTACATGGAATGGCGCATGTGACCAGCCTAGTTTTTCACGGGTAGCGGCTATTTCGTCGTCGCCTAGTGGAGCACCGTGACATGACTCAGTACCTTCTTTATTTGGTGAACCAAAACCAATCACTGTTTTACAACAAATAAGCGTAGGTTGAGCTGTGTTCGCTTGTGCCTTTTCAATAGCCGCTTTTACTTGCTCAGCGTCATGGCCGTCAACACCATCGATCACTTCCCATCCATAGCTTTTAAATCGTGCTGGAGTGTCGTCGGTAAACCAACCTTCAACTTCCCCATCGATAGAAATACCGTTGTCATCCCAAAATGCGATTAACTTGCCCAAACCTAATGTGCCAGCAAGTGAACAGGTTTCGTGTGAGATACCTTCCATCAAGCAACCATCACCCATGAACGCATAAGTGTAGTGGTCGACAATGTCATGGCCTTCACGGTTAAACTGTGCTGCCATAATTTTCTCAGCAAGGGCCATACCTACGGCATTACTTATACCTTGACCTAGTGGGCCTGTGGTAGTTTCTACACCAGGAGCATAGCCGTATTCAGGGTGACCTGGTGTTTTTGAGTGTAATTGACGGAACTGCTTAAGCTCTTCTATCGGTAACTCGTAGCCAGCAAGGTGTAATAATGAATACAACAACATTGACCCGTGGCCGTTTGACAATACAAAGCGGTCGCGGTTAGCCCAGTTTGGATTCGCTGGGTTATGAGAAAGAAAATCACACCACAATACCTGTGCAATGTCTGCCATTCCCATGGGAGCACCTGGGTGGCCAGATTTAGCTTGTTGAACAGCGTCCATACTTAATGCACGAATTGCATTTGCGAGTTCACGACGAGTGGGCATGTTGTCTCCTGATTGTTTCCTAACTAAGTAGCGTGGAATGGTTGCGCTATTACTATAGCTCCGCGCTCAATAGTGCATCTAAATTGGCGGTTATTCTTACCCATGCAATTTTTCAGTTCAATGGCTTTTCAATGCCATTCACGAAAGTTGGTACAAATAATCACTATTAGTGACGGCAATACTAAATATCGTAAAAATAACCTCTCGCTCCCCCTCAAAAAAGGGAGAGTGATCCTTCTGTGTCAACAAATCGTAACGAATAGACTTTTAGACGTCCAGATGTAAAGACTGGTATTTAGCACTTTTTGTTGTAAAATGTCGATTATATTTTGACGAATAACCCTTTGGAGCAACTATGGCCTCGCATTTATTCACTTCAGAATCTGTTTCTGAAGGACATCCTGATAAAATTGCCGATCAGATATCTGATGCTGTGCTAGATGCTATATTAGCGCAAGATCCTCGTGCGCGCGTGGCGTGCGAAACCTATGTAAAAACAGGCATGGTGCTTGTAGGTGGTGAGGTAACCACGTCTGCATGGGTTGATATTGAAGAACTAACTCGTCAAACGGTTAAAGATATTGGTTACACCCATTCAGACATGGGCTTCGATGCAGACTCATGTGCTGTACTTAACGCCATTGGTAAGCAATCACCTGATATCAATCAAGGTGTTGATCGCGAAAGCCTAGAAGAGCAAGGTGCCGGTGACCAAGGCCTAATGTTTGGTTACGCCAGTGACGAGACCGACGTGCTTATGCCTGCGCCCATTACCTACTCTCATCGCCTAGTACAAAAGCAAGCGGAAGTGCGCAAATCAGGCAAGCTAGATTGGTTGCGCCCTGATGCGAAAAGCCAGATCACCTTCAAATACGAAAACAATGTTCCAGTAGGTATCGATGCGATAGTACTTTCAACCCAACATTGCGATTCGGTAACTACTGAGACCGTGCGCGAAGCGGTAATGGAAGAAATCATCAAGCCAGTTATCCCTACACAGTGGATCGATGCTAACACGGCGTTCCACATCAACCCAACTGGTCGTTTTGTTATCGGTGGCCCAATGGGCGACTGCGGGCTGACTGGACGCAAGATTATTGTCGATACCTATGGCGGTATGGCGCGACACGGTGGTGGCGCTTTCTCAGGAAAAGATCCTTCGAAAGTTGACCGCAGCGCAGCCTATGCTGGACGATATGTTGCCAAAAACATCGTTGCAGCAGGCTTAGCTAAACGTTGTGAAATTCAAGTGTCTTACGCCATTGGTGTAGCAGAGCCAACTTCAATTAGTATAGAGACTTTCGGTACCAGTAACGTTGATGAGCAAACGCTTGTAGCACTTGTGCGTGAGCATTTTGATCTTCGTCCTTACGGGCTGATTCAAATGCTTGACCTAGAGCGCCCTATTTATCGTCCAACGGCGGCTTACGGTCACTTTGGTCGTGAAGCATTCCCATGGGAAGCTACTGATAAAGCAGAAGCGTTAAAAGCATCACTATAAGCTACCTATAGAAGCAAAAAACACTTATAAAGGCTGTCTTTGGAATTTCTGAGACGGCCTTTTTTCTATTTTGGATGTAGTCAAATCGAGAATACTTGGGTGTGAGACCCAATCGCTATTTTGCAACCGCAGCAAAATCTGACTTAGGCAAGGTAGACAAACGCTTGGTTTCAATAAAGGTTTGTTGAATAACCAAGGCATCGCTACTTGCGCGATGACGTCTTACATTCAACGAATCGACAATATCATCTTTAACATCATGCCATAGTGCCATTTGATCTTCGCTCAGCAAGTAATCTAATGCTCGGCAGGTAAAGGTCATATCCATCGACGCCGCAGAAAACAGCGTTATCAGCCAAGGATGGTCCACTACCCATCCGTCACTGTATACAACAGTGTTTCCAAGAAATTCATTGAGTTCGCGACACACTTGGACCGGACTATTACCATGCGACATGAGATTAGCGCGGGAAATACCATGCAATGCTTCGGCGGACTCATCCCAATGTGCCCACTCGTCGAGCGGACGAATTAAACGACAGATCTTTGCACCATCATAGCGCACTACGCCCACTTCTATGGGGAAACTTTTTGCGCCAAATCCACTGGCCTCTACATCAATAATGGATGGGGGATATTGTTTAAACAATGTCATTCCTTCGGGTATTACACCAGATCCATGGCGTTACCACTCATATACAACAAAAAAAAACGGGGTTGGTCACTCAAAACCCCAATCTAGCGTGCTTTGGCTTAATTATTATGACAATAAGAAAGCCAAGCTAATCAGCGCTTCAAAACACGCTAGTTGTTAATATGATAATATCGTGCCAACTTATTTTAACAAGATTAAAACAAATTATTAATATACCATTCAGGAATAGACATTACTCGGCGACTGCTAAATCCAAAATTGAGCGACTAACTTCAGGAGTAATCGCCTGTGATTCCCCAAGCGCTACCATTTTGTTTTTTTCTAGCTGACTTATCACAGCCTCTATTGCTTTTTCCTTAGACTCACTGTGTTCAGTAAGTGAAGTAGACACGTTCAATCCATTATAGAAAGCAGCAATAGCATCAATCGTATCTAAAGCTAAGGTTTCTGACGGTGCTAGGCCAAACACCTTTTCACCCATTTGTTCTAATTTGGCCTTTTTAGCCTCTAACTGAACTTTGAGTAACGCAGGTTGTACAATAGCAAGAGAGCGAGCGTGATCAACGCCATACAAAGCGGTGAGCTCATGGCCAATCATGTGAGTTGCCCAATCTTGCGCCACACCCGAGCCGATGAGCCCGTTTAATGCTTGATTGGCCGTCCACATCAAATTAGCGCGCCACACGTCGTCCTTTTGCTCAATGGTATTGCCAAGGTCAACCAAAGTACGCAGTAAAGTTTCAGCATAGCCGTCTTGAACCGGTGCGTTTTGCGGAAAAGTTAAATACTGCTCGCATACGTGAACAAAAGCATCCACCACACCATTGACGACTTGCTTTTCTGGCAAACTCTTCACTACATCGGGGTCAAGTACTGCAAACTTAGGAAATACAGCGGGCGCCATAAATGGCAGCTTTTGCAATGTGGCCTTATTGCTTACTACAGACGCACAGTTCGATTCTGAGCCAGTTGCTGGTAATGTCAGTACTGCGCCTATTGGTAAGGCTTTGGTTACCGTGTGCTTCCCAGTAAGAATGTCCCAGCCGTCACCCTCGTAGCAGGCTGCCGCAGCAACATATTTGGCCCCATCAATTACACTTCCACCGCCCACTGCTAAAATGAAATCCAACCCAGATTCACGCATTTGCGCAACCGCTTTATCTAGGGTTTCACGGGTAGGGTTAGGCTCTACTCCGCCAAAGGTTTCCCAGGTGTAACCTTCGAGTGCCTGTTCAACTTGGTCGTATACGCCATTCTTTTTGATCGAACCGCCACCGTAGAGCACCAGAACCTTTTTGTCTTTTTCGATCAAAGTAGAAATTGAAGCAATCTGCCCCTGTCCAAATTGAATGGTTGTCGGATTGTAGAATGAAAATTTCATGTTCTGTCTCTCTGGTTTGTTGTTCGAATAACTCAATATGGTGACGAAATCGACTTTTTTAATAGCCTGCGTCGAAAAAGATCACCAACCCCATTAAATGACTGCTACGCTTAAATGCAAATACTTTGTTAAATCATACGGTTCTTTACGTAAAATTTTAAGCTTTCGACCGTGAAGTTTAGACTAAATTCGTTATACGAAAGGATAAGTTCGTTGTGGTACCAATAAGATACACTGTTCGTCCTTTTACCTATTGTTCAATTTCTATGCGGCTACTCTTATTAGTATCAATATCTTTTGGGCTTTTCTCTAGCGCTCTTTTTGCAAACTCACTAGCTAAAGAGCCCATGGTAATTGGAATAGATGCAGACTTTTCCGCAGTTGCCATTGATGGTGGCATAGCCATTCGTCGAGGGGCTGAACTTGCCGTCGATAGCATTAATCAATCAGGAGGACTGCTAGGAAGACAACTCTCGATTGTAGCAAAAGACCACCGTGGTAACCCCGCAAGAGGAATTCACAACATAAACTCCTTTGCGGCAATTGATAACTTGATTGCTGTTATTGGTGGCGTGCACACACCCGTAGCGTTAGCTGAATTAGACGCTATTCATGAAAACAACCTGCTCTATCTTGGCCCGTGGGCAGCCGGTACCCCACTAGTGGACAATGGTTTTTCACCGAATAATGTATTCAGGGTATCATTGCGGGATGCTGAAGCTGGGAAAGTGCTGATTTCATACGCTAAAGAGAGAGGATTTCGCCGCGTCACACTAGTATTAGAACGCACGGGATGGGGGCGTTCTAATGAGTCTTCGTTAATTCAAGCCGCCGAACACGCAGGAATCACCATAGATGCCATTCATTGGATTAACTGGCAACAAAAGTCATTTGAAGAAGATCTGAAATTGATTCAGGCATCTAACACTGACGGTATTGTTCTTGTAGCTAATGCTCCAGAAGGGGCAGTTGTTGTTAACGGTATGGTAAAGCTAGACATGCTATCTCTACCGATTATTTCTCACTGGGGAATCGCCTCAGGAAGCTTTTTGGATCGCATTGCAACAACGCCAGACAAGCTCGATATATCTGTACTCCAAACCTTTCACTTTAAACATAATATTACGCCAGAAGCAGTGGCACTGTTCGAAGCGTACAAAGCTAGGTATGGCGCTACCGATCAAAACAGTGTAACAGCGGCGGTTGGTGTGGCTCATGCATATGATTTGGTCCAACTGCTCGCCTTAGCGATTAAATCAGCGAACTCGTTTAATATAGATGACGTTAGAAATGCATTAGAAAACATAGAATCCTACAATGGTGTTGTAAAGCGCTATGAACATCCCTTTTCCAGTTCTCAACGAGATGCTTTATTATCTAACGACTACTTTATGGCATCCTTTGATGCATCAGGAAATATTATAGTATCGGAACCCGATTAATGGATTCAAAGCTCTCGTTGCGACAACTTCTCATTAGGCGAATGCTCCCTACACTCACTGGGCTAATTATCGTCGTCGCAATTATGCTTTTTACTATTACATTTTATTTTGCCAGCGAAGAAATTAACGACAACCAGCAAGCATCACTCAATGGATTAAAACGAGATTTAACCTACCTAACTGAAGACACTACTCGCCAACTAGCCGACCTGGCAGCAAATGACATTATTATTAACGCTCTTGTTGATATTGAGCAGCGAGACAATTACCTCCCAATGTTTTTCCGCTCGCTTAACTTAACTCAAGCGAGAGACGTTAGCTTTGCACTGTACGATTTTTCCGGAGACTTAGTGATAGAAAAGCACTGGCCAGAACAGCTTCCGTATACCCTTGAACAAGCGTGGCGTCCCGTTACACTCGTTAACTCCCAACCTTATTACTCCATAACCCAACACGGCGTGCTTTTCTCTGTACCTGTATTGCTCAACGGAATGGCTGAGGGGGCATTGGTGATGTATGTCCACAGCCTCCAACCGCTACTAAAGCCTTATCCACGTCTGACTGACCAAGTGGTTACCGGTGAAAGTAACATTGTACTATTTACCAGTAACCCTGAATTTGTTTTACAAGGTAAATTAAGGTTTACCCAACATACGGCAAATCACCTAGTTGGGTCTGACACTTTTGATAACCTTACACTCTACAGTATCAGTTCTTTTAGTAGTGCATTTTCAAGTATTCGATGGTTAGCATTAGTCATTCTAGCCATGGTAGTAGGCATCTTACTTATCAATTTGCACATGATTTCTATTACCGCAAAACTGGCGCAAGAAACACTTACTGGCTTGTATGACGACATTATTAGACGGGCGCGAAATAAGGAAAAGAAAGTATCCGATGAAGATTCATTGAAAGTTTTAGAACTGAGCAAAATTCGTTCTTCATTCGATGAACTTCTCACCAACTTGACCGAAATGTCACTGTCAAACGAACAATTTTCGAATGTTATTGACTCCATGGGTGACATGCTTCTAGTGGTAGACAACGAACAGAAGGTTTTGATGTGTAATCGCCAGTTTGATGTTTTTTGCGAAACTTACGCTGAGGGACATGATGCAACCATAAACAGGCTCATTAGAAAGTTACAAGGAAGGGCACAAGGTGAACTCAAGTACACCGACAGTGATGGAATTGCATCACGAGTGCTATGGCGCATACAACCTTTACTAGACGAAGACGGTGTTGAAAAAGGAAAAATTTACGTAGGCGCAGATGTGACTGAGCAAAAAGCACTTGAACGTCGAGTGAAAATTCTCACTAGTGCCATTGATGAAGCTACGGTTTCAATTGTCATCTCAGACATCAAAAGTGAAGGACAACCCGTCATATACGCAAACGACGCATTTGCTGATTTAACTGGCTATTCAACTGAAGAAATCTTGGGTGGTAACTGCGCCATGCTGCAAGGAAAAGAAACTGAATCTTCGAGTGTTTTTGAACTTAAAACGGCCATTCAGAATCGCACTCCTGTAGAGACTACCTTGCTGAACTACCGAAAAAATGGTTCGTCATTTTTTAACAACCTCATACTAACTCCGATTCAAATTGATGGCGAAGTAACCCACTACATTGGAATTCAACAGGACGTCACCCAAAAAATTCAGGCAGAAACCTACCTTCAAGAAGCAAAAGTTAAAGCCGAAGAATCTGCGCGAATGAAGTCGGGCTTTTTAGCCAGCATGAGTCATGAAATTCGTACGCCCATACACGGTATTTCGGGCATTCTTCAGCTTTTAGAGAAAACACCGTTAAATCACGACCAACAACACTATCTTTCACTGGCCAATTACAGTGTAGAAAGCCTGTCTCACATCGTAAACGACATTCTTGATTTCTCTAAGATAGAAGCTGGGCAAATGCAAGTAGAAGCACATCCCTTCTCTTTAATTGAAGAAATTAACCAACTGGAAAATCAGTATCGTTTGCTGTGCGAGCAAAAAGGGCTGACTCTGTTATTCAACAATAAATTTTCGCGAGAATTGAGAGTGTTAGGTGATGCGGTGAGATACCGTCAAATTTTGACCAATTTGTTAGGTAACGCAGTAAAGTTCACTGAGACGGGTGCTATAGAAGTATCCACCAATATTGTTGAAAGTGCGAATGACCAACTGCTACTCAGGTGTGATGTGAAAGATACAGGCATTGGCATTGCCAAAGAAAAACAGCCCGGTATTTTCGCAGTATTCACCCAAGAGGACTTATCGACGACTCGCAAGTTTGGTGGTACTGGCTTGGGGCTATCTATCTGTAAACAACTTTGCTCTCTAATGGGTGGAGATATTTCCCTTGAAAGTCAAAAAGGCGTAGGTAGCACCTTCTCATTTTACATCCAATTGGAGAAAGCTCCCGAGGAACAAAGCAAAGCCCAACCACCTGTAAGTGAAGTAACGAGTATAAAAACGGGCAAGCTCAAAATACTGGTCGTCGAAGACAACGAAATAAACCAAACCATTGTCAAAGAGCACCTCACCGCAAATAAAGCTATTAGCGCCATGTCTGGATTGGAAGCACTTGAAGCACTTAACAAATTTAAGCCAACCTTTGACGTCGTTTTAATGGACTGTCTTATGCCTGAAATGGATGGCTTTGAAGCCACTCGCCGAATACGAAATGGTGAAGCAGGTGCTCGCTATGAAAACGTTCCTATTATTGCGTTAACAGCAAATGCGATGAAAGGTGACAGAGAGGCGTGTTTTGCCGCCGGTATGAACGACTACCTGAGCAAACCTTTTGATGTTGATGACTTGCTGGATAAGATTGAATATTGGGCTTCGGTGAAAAAAGCCCCCGCTGACCATACCTCATAAAAGAAAAGAGCGGAGTTGGCCATAAGCCGAGTAAGTTAAGGTTCGAGTCAAAGAATATCAAATTCTTACCTCTTGTCTACACTGGAACGTGTGACATCTTGTGTGACACTTATTAAAAGAGCCCTCCCAGACTCATTTATGACTGCATGAATTTAGTGTAAAGATAGAATTTTAGCAGCTGACTCTGGTTTAACTGGGATACAGAGTTTTGCACCGTTATGTCTATAGTCTTTATAATCTATCAACCCTAATTCGCTTAGTTTTTTCAATCCTCTGCTAATTTGAGGTTGCTTACACCCGAGAATATGCCCTAGAGCTTCCTGAGATGGGCTATACAGCTCACCATTTGCAAAGGCTTCCTGACTATTGGAATATATAATTATATAAAGCCTCAACTCACTCTGAGAAAGTTGTTTGCTATTGATTAAATCTACATAGGTAGATTCAAGTGATTTTTTTTGATGTTCATTTTTCATTTGTATTCCTTTTCTAATAGACACGGTAAATCCCA
>Ga0256829_1001391_pt1 | contig 20128 bp, 17 predicted proteins | sample 131447metaG_FD_185979 | JGI IMG/M metagenome (GOLD analysis project Ga0256829, IMG submission 185979) | Hydrothermal vent microbial communities from Lau Basin, Pacific Ocean - 131-447 | ecosystem: Environmental > Aquatic > Marine > Hydrothermal vents | place: Pacific Ocean: Lau Basin | collected...
GGCAAGCCCCTAACCGCTATCAATCTGTTTTACCACGACATGTAAAGAAGGCGAGCCCGACTGGGGCCTGATGCCCTTCGACCCTATTCAGCAACTACCCGCAATTCAGTGGAAACTCCGCAATGTTAAACAGATGGGTGCGCATGCTCACAAGGCCGCGCTGGATCGTTTGCGCGACGTGCTGGATCTCTGAAAATCCATGTCCCACACAGCCTGAAAATCAGATTTTTTGGCCCCAAGCAGCAATTCCTGACAAAATACACCGATGTTTTTTACAGACAATCGCAAACATTTCTTCCGCCCGTTTTTCGGTAAATACCGGGAGCAGGTGCTGGAATGCCTGCGGATGCTCTACGCCAGCCTGTACGGCGCACTGGCCGATTACAACCGCGCTTTTACCCGTGAGCAGGTGTTGGAGGGGTTTCAGGAAGCGATAACCCGGACGCCGGTGCTGGATGAGGACGATGACGATTTCTCCGCTCCGGCGCGTAACGAACGGGAACAGGCCAACTGGGTTCTGAACCTGCTGCTGGAACACGGCTGGATCGAACGTCATGCCGATGAAGCCACCCTGCAGAGCAGTTACGGCTTCAGCCGCGTCGGGCGCCTGTTTACCCAACCGATGGTGGAAACCGCCGGCGGCGGCTTTCGTACCCGGCACCGCAATACCCGCAATACCCGCAATGCGCTCCAGTCCTTCCTCGAACGCGGCGAAGTCTACGATCTGCTGGACGCCTATGAATATTCGGAACGCATCATCAGCGATTTCAGCGACGTGATCGCAGAACTGGATGAACGCAAGCGTTTGCTGGTCAGGGAAGTGGAAGCCCAACAGGTCATCCAGCAGGCCAGCGATGAATTTTTCGACTTCATGGAAAAACGTTTCATGCCAGACCTCGCTGTCCGTCTGTCAGCCGACAGCGTGGAAAAATACCGCGACGAGATCCAGTCACTGGTTCGCAAGGCGCGTCGCAAGCAGAAAAAATTCAAGGCCGGCGCCGAGTGCGAACTGCGCAAACTGGCCCCGGAACTGCTGCAGGACAAGAACAGCTCACTGTACCTGTGGATTCTGGAAAATATCGAGTCGCGCATCCACAGCGCCAGCGATATCATGCTACCGGCCTTACGCAAGGCGTTGCACGGTTTCACCCGTCGCGCCGACATTATTATACGCCAGCTCAGTTATACGCTTGGTGGCGAACAGGGCGAACTACTCACACTCTGCCAGCAGTTGGGTCAGTTACCGGAAGATGAACAACAGCCCGTACTCGATGCTGCCTCAGACGCCATGGCCACGCTGCGCCTCGGTCTGGTCGATCCGGCCATGTTGCGCCTGCACAGCGGACGGCAACGGCACGTCGTCAACAACAGCGTTGAAGCGCATGTTCCCATGAACAAAACCTCGCGCCGCGAATTATTTATTCATCAAGCGCTGCAAAAAGCCTTCATGGTCAATAACCAGGAGATGGGACGGTTTATCTTTTCCGCGCTCAAAAACGGGCACCGGATACACAGCAACCAGTTACCCATACACGATGCCCGGGATTTACTCATGGCCGCCCACGCCATCGAAGCCGGCGCCGCCGGACTCCACTCCAGCGAATTCCGGTTTCGCATTCAGCCCACCGGACAGCGCGTACAGAGCGAGTATTATCAACTGGCCGATGACTTTGTCATCGAGCTGGTCGAACAATCGCCTGCCCCGGCGGCTACACAATCTCACGCTATGGAGCAGGATCATGCTGACTGAGGCGCTGAACCGAAAACTGGAAAAAGAAAACATCGATTTCGATCAATTCCGCGAACTGATCATCCGTCTGCTTAACTATGGCGTCCTGTGCCGGGATGAGAACCAGACCGAGCAGCAGTTGTACGACCGCTATCTGCGTATCGCCGATCTTGTCCAGGATTACCTGCGCATGATGGATATCACGGTATTCCACGACCGGCGCTTCGAGTACCTGCGCCTGTATCCGCCGGGCAGCGAAACGCCCGGCATGGATCAAACCGGAACCGGCGCCTTTTCAGGCAGCCTGCGACGCAAGCTGTCACAGGCCGAAGTCGCCATGGTGCTGGTACTGCGCGTGCAATATGACAAGGCGCTACGCGAGGGTCAGGTGGATGACAAGGGCTATGTCACGGAATCAATCGAGGCGATGGGCATCGCCATGAAAAACCTGCTGGCGCGCAGCCTGCCGGAGAAGCTCACCGAGCGGAAACAGGTATTCGTTCGCCTTCGCCGCCTGCGGCTGATCGAGTTTCGCAGTGAAGACGATCTGGTCAGCGGCGAAGCCTGGCTGAAAATACACCCCATGATTGTGAATTTCGTCAATGATGACGCGGTACGGGCATTAGCTAACACCACCGACACCGACAACCGGGAAACCGAAGCATTGCAGGGTTAAGCATCCATGTTCCTGAAAAAATTTATCTTTGTGAACTGGGGGAATATCCCCCAGCTTGAATTTGAGCTGGGGCCGGTCAACCTGATGTCAGGCGGTAACGGTTCCGGAAAGACCACGGCAGCGGACGCCATCCAGACTATCATGACTGCCGCCCACGAGAACCTGTTCCAGTACAACCCGGGGCAGGACGAAACCACCCAGCGCGGTCGCGGCGGCAAACGCGTGCGCACGCTGGCGTCCTATGTACTGGGTTGCGACGATGGCAGCTACGCGCGCCTGGACCCCACCGACGGCTACCTGGCCGCCGTGTTCAGCCCGACCAAAGGCGAGTCGGCGGAACCCTTTACGGCGGTGATCGGCATACGCGCCTGGCTCGATGCCACCGGCGGACAACGTGTGGCGAGGCAGGATGCGTTATTGTTTTTCATCCTGCCCGGGGTGGAATTAACGCTGGCGCATTTCCTTCGTGAGGACGACGCGGAAAAAACCATCGTGCCGCTGGACAAGCTCCAGTCACTGCTGATCCGCGAGTTCGGCAAACGCCAGGTACACAAATACGACACCAAGAAAGCCTACCTGCGTCGCCTCTACGCCGCCCTGCGCGGCAAGCAGGACAGCGTTTCCGAACAGGAAGCCACCTCGGCGGCGCGGGCCTTTTCCCGTTTCATGGCCTACAAACCGGTGCGCAGCATCAGTGATTTCGTCGCCCACGAGATCCTGGAAAAAAAGGATCTTGGCGAAGCGATCCGTTCCATCTCCGGGCAGCTCAAGACGATCCATGCGATGGAACGCGACGCCACGCGCCTGGTAGAGTCCCTCGGCATACTGGAAAAAGCCGGACAGCATGCCGATGGATACATCCAGCAATGGATTGAGCTGAACACGCTCGACTTTACCCTGGCCCAGCACGACTACCTGCAACGCCAACGCGAATACCTCAAAGCCAAAAATCAGCAGGGCGATTTTCAACGCAGGTTGAAGGAAAATGACAACGACACCGCGCTGGCGAAACAGCGTCTGCAACAGGCACACGACCAGCGCGTGCAACTGGAAGCGCAGCGAATGGGCATTAGCGCGCTGCAACAAAAAGACGAGCTGGAACAGCAGCGGGAACAACAGCACAACAGCCTCACAGCCATGGCGCGCCAGCTGTTGGTGCAGGACAACACGCTGGACAGCAACCTGCAGACCACGCGGGCCATTGAAAAAGACCTGCACGATGCCGGTTTGATCGAAGCACTGCCCGCTGTCGCCAACCTGCACCTGGTACAGCTGGCGCATCGGGTGGTGCAGGAAGGTGGGCGTGGTGAGGTGGATATCCCGGCCTTACTGCAAAAAGACCTGCTCAATGACCTCTCCCCGCTGGAACAGCACCTCGATCAGGCACGCACTGCACAGCGCCTGCACAATCAATGGTGCGAGCACTGGCGCCTGGCGGACAGCGTGGCGGGCGCCCTGTCACCCCACGATCAATTGACGAGACTGGCGCATCAGCGCGAAACACAGTATGAAAAGCTGAAAACCCGGCGCGGACAGAAAGTGCAGGACATCGAACGCCTGCGAGCGAAAAAAGTCAGCTACCCGCCCTTTGTCGAGCGTGCATTGACGGCCATCCGCCGCGACTGCCCGCAGGCCGACCCGCGCGTGCTGTGCGACCACGTCGATGTCAGCGACCCGCATTGGCAGATGGCCATCGAGGGCTACCTGGGGATGGCGCGCTTTTCCATTATTGTCGATAGCGATTATGAAGCCGAGGCCATCCGTATCGTGCGCCGCCTGCCGGGCCGCGACAACCGGGCGCGCATCATCCAGGGCGCCAAAGCGCAAAAAGACGCAGAACGCATCCACCTGCCTGCAGATTCCATTATCCATGTACTGAGCTTCAGTCACGCGACAGCAAAACACTACCTGACCGCCAGTTACGGCAATGTCGTGCAGACGCCATCCGCCGACGCGCTGCGAGATACCCGCCGCGGACTGACGGCCGACGGTATGGGCGCCAGCGGCTACAGCATGTTCCGCTGCGACCTGCCGGATGGCGAGCTGGTATTCGGACAGGCGGCGCGCGAACGCGCACTGAAGGCCAAACAGCGCGAACTGGATGCGCTCAACGCGGAGTGGCAGCAGGCCAATGACAACATGCAGCAGGTCAATCGTCTGCTGGATAACGTCCGGGCGCTGAAGATGCTGGATTATGCCGACACTATCTCCGACATGCTCGCCACGCACCGTGAACTGCAAAAACTGGAAAACCTGCTGTCGCAACTGGACCTGTCCGAACACCGGGCGCTGGAAGACAAGCTGGAGGCCCTGCGCAAACAGGAGCAAGCCCTGGGCGAACAACTCGAAGCATTCAATGTCAGCAAGGGTGAACTGCAAAATAAAATCACCGAAATCAACAAGCGCTGTAAGCAACTGGCCGATGCGCAGGACGAAACCCTGGGCATCGCGGAACGCCACGAACAAAATCTGCTCGCCATCGCCCGCGACTGGCCTGACTTCGATGCCGAAACCCGCCTGAGCACGGCCGAGCGGGAGGCGGAAGACCTCAACGTGGAAATTGCCGGCAATCATCGCCGCGAAGTCGAGCATGATTTACGCCAACTGGAACGCCATATGGACGAGGCCATCCAGCAACACAACCAGTACTGTCAGCCCGGCGACGCTGTGGTTTACCACAGCTTCAACGGCGACTATAACGCTGCGCTGTTCAGTGCGATTTGCGGGCTACGACAGGACCTGGATCGCGTCTACAACCGCCTGAAAAATAACATACTGGTAGAAAAACGCGACGACCTGCGCAAGCTCAAGGACAGCTTCAACAATGCCTTTGTCACCCACTTTTGCCACACCATCCACCAGGCGATCAACGATGGCAAACGCCAGATAGACCTGCTCAACAAGGAGCTGCAACATCACCACTTCGGCGATGACCGCGAGAGTTTCCGTTTCGACAGCCGCTGGATCCCCGAGTTTCGTGGCTATGCGCGCTTCTTCGAGGAAGTCATCAAACAACCCGGGATGGGTGACGAAGTGGATTTGTTCGACATGGAACTGTCGGAAAAATCGCAGCAGGTACGCCGTGAATTACTGGAGATGTTACTCGACGAAGACGAAAACCGGGCGCTGCGCGAACTGGATCGCATCGGCGATTACCGCAATTACCGGCAGTACGAAATCTACAAGGAGGTGGAAGGCAAGGAACCCATCGCGCTCAGCGAATACGGTACCGGCAGTGGCGGTCAGCTGGAAACGCCGGCCTATATCATCCGTTCGGCGGCAATTACCTCGGCGTTCCGTTTTGCCGAGGGCGCCAGTCACCTGCGCATGGTGCTGGTGGACGAGGCCTTTTCGAAAATGGACGAAACCCGTTCCCGGGAAGTTATCGACTACCTTACCCGGACACTTGGACTGCAACTGATCTTCATCATGCCCACCAGCAAGTGTGGCCCTTTCATGGACCTGATCAGCAACGAGTTTGTGTTTGCCAAATGCCCCAGTGAGCAGCCGCGTGGCCAGCTCCATACGCGCGTCATGGTTGACCGGAAACAGTGCAATAGCGAAAAAATCCGGCAACTGTGGGCCAATCACAAGCGTACGGTGTACCAACAGGCCGAACTGGACTTCATGGATGATGTGCTGGCTATGGGGCAATGACAACACGCCCACCGCCCTGGCTGGAGGACGAAACAGACATCGTTCGCCTGCTGAATATCTTCATTGACAGACTCGACCAACAACCCGCCACAGCGCGTACACACGCCGTTGGCCTTAACCTGAACGAGAAGACCTTTCCCGCGCTGTTCCAGCTCGGTGATGAGGCCGACCGCCTCTGGGACCTGATCGCCAGTCTGGATGAAGATCACCGGCTGATTCACATTACATTGAAAAAACAGCGTGACCCGTTTGCGCCCCGATACCTGCAGGCGAGACTGCGCCTGCGCGAAGAAAGTGAAGCGCGGCTGCGGGACTGGTTGGGCCGTCCCGCCGGGCTGTCACCCTTGCAACAGTGGCGCAATGCAGTGGCTAATCAGCGCGAGCAATTCCCGGGAGAAATTGACAAACTCGCCAGCCACCGGATTGTAGCGCCCGGGCAGGACGATGCTACCGTGGTCGCCGCATTTGCCGCCATCAGGACCTACCAGAATCAATCGCTGAGCCTGCGTCAACTGAGCAGCCGCTGTTTCTGGGGAGATTCCAAATTCCTCGATAACCGCGAGACACTGGTGCGTGCGCTTTTTCCGGCTATTCGAATCAGCCCCCGGCCGGTTCTGGTCAATGTCTTTTTACCTGAATCGATTGAAGGCGTTTTGTTTATCGAAAACCAGGACAGTTACACCCAAGCCATTACAGCACAACAGGACACATTCAAACACCTTGCACTCATCTATGTCGCAGGTTTCCGCGGCAGTGCGGCGCGTATCCGGGAGACCGATGGCGCCAGCCTGCATTACCATAGTGTAAGCCCTACGACACGACGCAGTGAATTTGAACGATGGTGGTTTCGGCAGATGCACACTGACTGGCCAGTCCACTTCTGGGGCGACCTGGATTATTCCGGCATGGGGATTCTCAAGGCGCTGAAAAAACGCTTCGTTGAAATCAGCGCCTGGCGAAAGGGTTATATTCCTATGCTGGAACGTCTGCAACAGGGAAAAGGCCACCCTCCGGTGTTGGCTGACAAACAGGCTCAGAAAGACCCTGGCAACACTGGCTGCCAGTTTGCCGATACAGTGTTACTGCCGCTTATTCGTGAGCGGCTGGCTTTTGTTGACCAGGAAGCCTGGTCTTACCCACCCCTGGACCGGTGAACACCATCAATGATTACTGATATATGTATAACCCTGCATCTGCATTTTGATGAGCTGGAGAATACCCGCCGGCACGACTTTCATCTCGGGGTACAGGTCATCCGCCTCGACCTTCAACGCGTACATCGAATTGTGACACACCCTGATTTCGACGCCGGCTTCCTGTAAGGCATCGAACATCGGTCCATAACCGCTGTAGTCATCATTGAATTCCGACGCGGACAACACCGCCTTTCCATACAGGACAATCTGGATGTGGTAGGGAATTTTCCGTGGTTTGAGGTACTTGATGGTGTAGGCCGCATTGATGAGGGACTCCTTGAGCTGGGCGCCGGGATCCGACACGCCGAAAACAACCTTGACCGGATTGTGCGCTTCAAAAAAACCTTCATAGGACACGCCCGGCGGCACAGCCACCTCGGGTACACCGGGAAAATCGATGCTATCCGCCGTTTTGTCCTCTGCGACAGCCATGCCGCCCCACACACTGAGTACGACCCACAGTATTGCGAATAATTTGTACATTTTTAAAGCTTGCCACGACACCATGCCCCTCGCAAGGCGCGTTTTCACAGCCCCAGCCAGATACGCAACGGCAAAGCGAGGAACGCAGCAAAAAAACCGATGCCCCAGATAACAAGCGAAGACCAGTAAAGCCGCCGATTCCATGTTTGACTCGTATGGCAAATCCGGCCCTGTTCAGAATCGGTCGGGCAAGACCTTCCCGGCCGGTACATCAACCAGCCGGACAGAACCAGCATGGCGCCCGAAAAGGCAAAAATCCATACCTTGTGCAGGCTGAGTGTGATCAGGAATGGGAAACTGCTGGTCAACGCGGCTACTGTGGCGCCAAAACCCAGCGATACAAAAATGATGGGCAAGGCGCAGCAGATCAGGGTCCCGGTCGAGGCAAACAAGGTAAGCCAGGTGGTTCGCCAGGCCGCGTTGTCCCGGGGCGAGGCGTCATTCATGTTTCGCGTCCTCATCCAGCGGCTTCCGGGTCATGCTGCGGTAGGTAAAACCGGCATCCCTGAACAGGGTCTTCATCTGCGGTTCGGTGAGCGTGGCGCCTTTGTCCACATCCACAGTGACCAGCCCGGCCTTGAGATCCACATCGATCTTGCCGACACCGTCAATCGCCTTCAGCTTCTTTTCAATCCCGTAGGCGCAATAGGGACAGGCCAGGCCATCGACACGCATCCGGTACTCGCTACCAGCCGCGTTTACCGCGACATTCCAGCTCATACTCATAATGATAATTGCGATTAACTTTTTCATGGGGCTACCTCGATACAATGTCACATTTAACAAATGCCATTCCAGTGTCAGCCGGCTACGGTAGCCACAGTCTAGAACCTGGAGTCAACTCCAGGTCAAGGGGTTTATTTCGAATTGAGTGTGGCGTGAATATGCTCGATGAAAGCCCGGACTTTCCTCGGCACAAAACGCCTGTCCGGGTAGGCGGCATGCACCGCCATGGGTGTCGGCCTGTAGTCGTTCAGGACAGGTTTCAACCGCCCCGCCTCTATGCACCCGTCGATCAACCATAGCGGCGTCACAGCGATTCCCATGCCGGCCAGGGCGGCCTCGCGTATGGCATCCGGGCTATTGGTGCTGAAGCGGCCCTTTACCCGGACCTTCTCCATCCCCTTGTGCCCGGTGAAATACCATTCGTTGCGCGTAGACAGCAGGGTGAATACCAGGCAATCGTGCTGCTTCAGGTCAGCCGGCTTGCCGGGCTCGCCATGAGCGGCCAGGTAGTCGGGACTGGCCACTGTCACCCGGGCGCAGTCGCCGATTTTCTGTGCGATCAGTGACGAACTTTCCATCGGCCCCATGCGAATCACCACGTCGACCCCTTCCTTGACCAGGTCGATGTTGTGATCATCCATGAGTAAATCGATTTTCAGTTCGGGGTACGCCGCGATAAATCGCCATAGCCGGGGAAGTATCTGTAAACGCCCGAAGGCAATTGGTGTACTGATACGCAGGGTACCCGTCGGCTGCGACGTCCCGCGACCGACACTGCTCTCGGCCTCGGCCAGATCATCGAGGATGCGCACGCAGTGCTCATAATGCTCCCGGCCGGCATCGGTCAGGTTGAGTTGCCTGGTACTGCGATTGAGTAAACGGGTGCCCAGGCGTTCTTCCAGGGCGGCAATATGCTTGCTGACCGTTGGCTGGGAAAGCCGGGTTTCGCGTGCCACGGCCGAGAAGCTTCCGGCTTCCACCACCCGGCGAAAGATCGACATTGAAATGAAGGTATCCATGAAACCGGCCCATATATTCCATAAAAGAATATATTATAGTCAAAAACTCATTATTATCATGCGATCAAGAATAGAATAGATTTTTATCCTCCCGTTGCCGAATAGAGGACGCCGCGCAAAAATGAATCCCATGCAATCTCCCGAATCTATCGCGCCCCATCCCTTTGTTGAACTGGCAAGCGGCTCGCTGGCCGGCATTTTGAGCTGGGAGGAACTCGACCGGTTATGGCAATGTATCAGCGAACCGGGCAATGCACCCTGGTATCTGTACAAGTCAGGTGAGCCACCCCCGAACACCCCGCTGGACGAAGATGAACTCAAGGTGCAGCTCGCGTCACTCAACACACATTTACGTAAATCGCACGACAGGCCCTATTGCGGGGTCGTGTACGTGGATTCTGTCACTCAACCCACTCTGATCAAGATCCTTGATCCTGAATCGCTCACGTCACTGTGTAATATCTATGGCAAAACGCCCTTGCATGGCTGGGTGATATCCCGCTTGAAGCCCGTCAGCCTGAAGTCTATGGAGGAAGCCGATTCCGACTTTCAGCGCCATGCATTGGGCAAGTACCTGCCTTCTGTTCCGGAGATCACGACAACGGAAAGACACTATGCCGGGCACGTGGCGCAGACACTCGATGCCCGGCGCATGGGTTGCCCTTTGCCCATCGTGAATACCTGCCGTGCACTAAAGTCACTCACTGTGGACCAGGTACTGGAAGTCGTGACCATCGAACCGGGGGCGGTCAATGATATTGATTACATCTGCCGCCAGACCGGCGACAGACTGGTGGCGCTGGAACAGGCCAGTTACGGTTATTCATTTTTTATCCGCAAGATGTAAATCGCTACAGCCGGCCGGGGACCGGCGCATTGCCTTTCCTGAAAATTATCCCTAGGATGTCCAGTCACGCAAGCGGAGCACCCGTATTGTGGACATCGATAACAAGTACAGTAGTGAAGCGGTTATGTATTTTTCCAGGTTGTTTTCCCGGGCATCGCGTTGCAATGCCCGCCTCCCCGGCTGGCGCGGATATTCTCATATCCTGCTGTTTCCCGCCCTTTTACTGGCATCATGGCCGCTGATCGCCGCAGAAAGCGGTAACACGCTGCTCTCGGAAGAGGGTTTTCTGGGCGACCTGCCAATCATACTTTCCGCGTCCCGTCTGCCCCAGTCACCGGCAAACGCACCGGTCGCCACTACCATCATCGACCGGGAGATGATCGCCGCTTCCGGTTTCACCGAAATTCCCGACCTGTTGCGGATGGCGCCCGGGTTTATTGTCAATTATCAAAACGGCTATGTTCAGGCTGTCGGTTACCACGTCCTGGTAGACCGGTTTTCACGCCAGATGCAGGTACTGGTCGATGGCCGTTCGGTCTACGAGCCGGCACTGGGCGGCGTGGCGTGGACAGACCTGCCGCTGACCATTGACGACATCGAGCGCATCGAAGTTATCCGTGGCCCGAATGCGTCCAGTTACGGCGCCAATGCGTTTACTTCCGTGATCAATATCATCACCCGGAACGCCGTGCTGGACCGGGGCGTGATGCTGAAGACCAACATCGGCAGCGACGGTTTGAAGGAAGGGTTTTTACGCTACGGGGGCAGTCACAAGAACCTGGATTACCGCGTAACGACTGCCTACCGCGAGAACAATGGCTTTGACGATCGCCACGATGACATGCAGGTCAAACTCATCACCCTGCGTGGTGACTACCAGCTTGACGTCAATGACGCGTTCATAGTTCAACTGGGCCATAACAGTGGGTCAAAAGGCGAGGATAATGTGTTCGATGACATTATCCCCAAACACACCAAGCAGACCTACAGCCAATTTCAGCAGATCAAGTGGACGCACACCCTGTCTGCTAACCAGGAATACTCGTTGCAGTTCTATCACAACCAGAACAAGGACATAAATGACTACCAGTCAAACCCTATCCCGTTACTGGGTGGCGCCCGGGTCTTTTCCGATGAACGGCTGACATCCGACCGCTGGGACATCGAATTCCAGAACATTCTTGAACCGACGCAGTCCCTGCGGCTGGTCTGGGGCGCCGGCGCCCGCAAGGATGAAGTAAACGGCCCGCTGTTTTTCAACACCGATCACACGGTGGATAACAACGCTTACCGGGTGTTTTCCAACGTCGAGTATCAGCTGGCTGCCAGGACGCTGCTGAACGCCGGCATCATGCTTGAAAACAGCGATACCGGGGACACCAATGTTTCGCCACGTGCATCGATCAACTATCGCTTCCTCGCAAACCACACCCTGCGCGTATCGGCATCACGGGCCTACCGGGATCCTTTCGTTTTCGAAGAAAACCCTGATTACCGCTTCCCCCTCCCCATACCCAACAATGTCCTGCTGTTTGATTCCGGCGCCATTGACTCGGAGCAAATCACCTCCTGTGACATCGGCTATGTCGGCAACTTTCCCCGATTTCATTCGACGCTGGACGCCAGGCTGTTCTATGACAAGCTCGATGATCTGATCGCCTACGACACCACTACCTTCCCCGCCGGTCTGGATGGTACAGCCCAGTTTTTCGCCAACTCCAACAATGCCAGGATCAAGGGGTTTGAAGTATCTGCCCGCTACCGGGCGGATCATGGCAACGGACTGAATATCAGCTACACGCACCAGAATATTACGGGTAAAGACAAAACCGGCAGTACGAACTACGCCGACACCGGTCCTTCGGATATGCTGAATCTTCTTGCCATGCATCATTTTGGCCGGGGTTACACGGCCAGCCTCGGCTATTACTACCTGTCGAAGATGAAGGAACTGGAAACCAAAGACATTCGTTCCGCACAGCATCGCACGGATATTCGGCTCGCCCGCGCTTTCTCAACGCCCGGACAGGACCTGAGGTTCGCGCTGGTTGTACAGAACCTGTTTGACAACCATGAAAACACCCGACTCAGAAACAACATTGACCGACGCATTTACGGCTCCATTACCGTCAGCATAAAGTAGCCTGGCCATGTCGTCGCTTTTTGAAAGTCACCGGGCACGGATACCCTGCCGCAGTCAGCTGCAGACAGGGCTGCTGATTGCCCTCACGCTGCTGGTGTTTTTTGCCACGCCGGCCGTACGGGCCGGGGATACAAGCCGTATTCTTTTTGTCAGCAGTCAGACCTCGACACCCTACCTGCGCTTCATTGAAACGGCCAGACAGGAACTCCAGGCAAACGCGGCGCCCCCCATCGATATCGTCAGCCTGCCCGCCAGCCAGTTGACCGAACAGCCCGGGGGTGGCGTGGAACAACACTACGACATGGTCATCGCGCTTGGCGGGCGTGCCGCCCTGGCGATACAGCAGTGGCGCGTAAAAGCACCAGTGCTTTACACCCTGGTTCCCAGGGCGACGTATAACAGCCTGATGCAATCCGGAAGGGTAAGCTGCCCCGGGCGGGTATGCACAGCCATCTATATCGACCAGCCCCTGCAGCGTATGTTTCGTATTCTTGCTGTCGCCTTCACCGACCGCAGGGAAACCGGCGTTCTGCTTGGCCCGGTTTCGGAGAAACAACAGGACGAACTTGCCACCCTGGCCGGAAAAACCGGCTTTCACCTGCACACTGCAAAAGTCCATAAACCGGATGAACTGATGCCCGCACTGGACAGGCTGCTGAAACAGGCCGGCCTGCTGCTTGCGATTGCCGACCCTGTCGTATACAACCCCCGAACCGCCAAGAGTATCCTGCTGACAACCTACCACTACAGGGTACCCGTGGTGGCTTATTCAAAAGCCTATGCCGACGCCGGGGCCACCCTGTCCGTGTATTCGACACCGGAACAGATTGCACAACAGACCGCAGGGATAATCCGGACATTCCTTACCACCGGGAAACGCGGCCTGCCATCACCCGCTTACCCGGAACACTACAGCATTCGTATCAACCCGCACGTTGCCCGATCACTCGGACTGCAACTGGACAGCAATGCCGGGCTTCAATCCATGATAAAAGGTGCCAACCATGAAGCGCACTGATATACAGACCAGGGTATTCCTGGTGACCTTGTTACCGCTGATCATTACCAGCCTGCTGCTCTCTTCCTTTTTCATGTGGCGGCAGATAGCCGATATTGACAACACGCTCAATGCCAAGGGCCAGTCCATCGCCAAGCTGCTGGCGCCCGCCGCGGAATACGGCGTGCTGTCCGGTAATGAAACAGCCTTGACCCGGCTGATCTATGCCTCGGCGCATGACCCTGATGTCAAGGCAATTACGATTACAGACAATACCGGCAAACCCATCGTACAAACCAGCCCATCCGGTCAGGCAAGCCCCCGTGATCCTGCGCAATCAACCGACAAGGATCTGTACAGGACGTTTACCTCCGAGATCTACTACTCCAGCCTGGCCGTGGACGACTATGAGCCCGCCCTTTCTGATGACAGGCATTTCAGCGAGACCCCGGCGTTGATCGGCCATGTGGAGGTCGTCGTCACCCGAAAGCATGCTATCGAACAGCAAGCCGATGTCCTGAAAAACGGCCTTTTCATCACCGCCATCGCAATACTGGTCACCGCCTATTTCGCCGCGCTGCTGGCGCGCAGTGTCACCTCACCCATCCGCTCCCTGACCTCGATTACCAATGCAATCAGTAAAGGGAAACTTCATAAACGCATCGAGGTGAATGCCGGTGGCGAGATCGGTATCCTGCAGGAAAGCATCAACGCCATGGCGGCGGCGCTTGAGCAGGCGCGTGACAGGGAAAAGGCACGCGCTGACGATGAACTGTTCATTGAAAAGGTCAGGGCGCAAACCACGCTTGAATCCCTCGGTGAAGGTGTCATTACCACCGATGCCGGCGGCGCGGTTACCTACCTGAACCCGGCTGCCGAAAAGCTGACCGGCTGGACATTCTTCAGCGCACACCGGCGCCCGCTACACGAAGTGTTCAAGGTTGTCTCATCGCAAACCCGTATTCCGATTGACTACCCGATCTATGACTGCATCAATGGCGGAAACACCATCCACCACGACTTCCTGCTGACGCTCACCCGCCACGATGGCAAGGAATTCATTATCCAGGATACCGCCACCCCCACACGTGACAGCCACGGTGATATTGTCGGTATGGTGCTGGTGTTCCACGACTTCTCCAAACTCCACCGTATGTCGGAGAAACTCGCCTACCAGGCCTCGCACGATGACCTGACCGGGCTGCTCAACCGACGTGAATTCGAAGCGCAATTGTCCAGGGCGCTGATTGAGGTCAATGATGGATCGACCGAACATGCCTTGTGCTACATCGATCTTGACCAGTTCAAGGTGGTTAACGACACCTGCGGCCACAAGGCCGGGGATGAACTACTCCGGCAACTGACTTTCCAGATCAACAAGAAAATCCGCAAACACGATGTGTTTGCACGGCTTGGCGGCGATGAATTCGGCATTATCCTGAAAGACTGTTCCATAGACAGCGCCGAGACACTGGCCACACTGATCAAGGATGCCACCAGCAAGTTCCGCTTCAGCTGGGAACAACACAGTTTCGAAATCGGCGCCAGTATCGGCCTGGTGCCCATCACGCACGGCCATGCCACCACCAGCGACCTGATGATGATAGCGGACTCAGCCTGCTATATCGCCAAGGACAAGGGCAGGAACCGCATTCACATCTACGAACCAACAGACGAGGATATCATCCAGCGTTCCGGGGACATGCAATGGTTGCAGACCCTCAACAAAAGTATTGAATTCGACAAGTTCGTCATGTTCAGCCAGTTGATCGCCCCTGTCAGTGAAATGGCCGGCACGGCCAGGCATTATGAAATCCTGATCCGCATGAAAGACAGCGAGAGAGGCCTGGTTCAGCCGAGCCTGTTTATCCCGGCGGCCGAACGTTACCAGCTGATGCCTTCTATCGATCAATGGGTAATCAAAAACACCTTCACCATGCTGGCTGATGCCGGGCTTTCCGGTAAAACACTTCCCCCGAACACGCCGGGCTTCAACGTAAACCTGTCGGCCCAGTCACTGACCGATAACACCTTCCTGGACTATGTCACCGAACAATTTGAACGCAGCGGCCTCAACCCCGGTCTCATTACGTTCGAGATCACCGAAACCGCCGCCATCGCCAACCTGACGCGCGCCATCGATGTTATTGAGAAGCTGAAACAACTGGGTTGCCGCTTCTCGCTGGATGACTTCGGCAGCGGCCTGAGTTCCTTCGCCTACCTCAGCAACCTGCCGGTTGACAGCATCAAGATCGACGGTCACTTCGTCAGCGATATCGATAACAACCCTGTCAGTCGCTCCATTGTTGAGTCCATCGCACAAATCGGTCGTGTGATGGGACTCAAAACAATTGCAGAATTCGTGGAAAACGATGCTATTCTCCAGGAAGCGAGAGATTGTGGTATCGATTTCGTCCAGGGCTACGGCATCGAGCCTCCGCGCCCGTTGCAGAATGTACTGGCTGAAATCGACGTATCCCGGGAAACCTGACAAGCCCCATCCCGGCACCGTAGCCGACACGATTACAACGACAAACCGCTCTTCATACCTTCCGGAGTCAAGGCATGCCAACCGACCGACTGAATGAAGCACTGGAACGCTTTTACAAACTGCAGAAGGACCTGGAGGCGGAAATTGACCGCCTGCTACAGGAGAAGCGTGAACAGTTCCGCTACCACCTTGACCGTGGCAAGGTCCGTTTTGAACAGGGGATGCGCGCACTGCACAAACGCAAGCGTATCGGTGTATGGCGCTACCTTAGCCACGCGCGCCTGAGACATATCATCAGTGCACCCGTGATATACAGTGTATTTTTCCCCTTCCTGGCACTGGATATCTTCGTAACGATCTACCAGCACATCTGCTTTCGCCTCTATGGCATCCCGCTGGTACGCCGTTCGGATCATATTGTGATTGACCGGCAGCACCTCGCCTACCTGAACGCTATCGAAAAATTCAACTGCATGTACTGCGGTTACGGGAATGGTGTAGCTGAATATGTCCGCGAAGTTTCCGCACGCACGGAACAGTACTGGTGCCCGATCAAACATGCCCGACGCACCCGTGATCCACACCACCGGACAGACCGGTTCCTGGACTACGGTGATGCTGATGCCTGGCGGGAAAAACTGGAAATACTGAGGAAAGACTGGTCAGGGGCGAAAACGGCAGCAGCCCGGGACATCAAGGGAGAATAAGCTGTCGGGGAAAATCCCGGGCGAGCCGGGCAGGTTCTGCAGGAACGGCAACAGGGAAGTTGCCGTTCCTGCCGTACAGAACGTGTCGGATGTATTACTGACCCATAACAGCAAAACTGCGTATGAAGGGGCCCGCCATACGTGGATCCTTGATCATGGCGCCGTAATCACCCACATTGAATTTGAGTTTGCGTGAGGTATAGGCAACGCCCAGCCCCATCATGCCCGGTGGTTTTTTCATCCATTTTTTCCAGTTATCCGGTGCAGCGCGTAAATCCCAGTTCAATTCCTGGTTGGAATAATCACCCGCCTCGACGACGTGTCCATTCTCGACACGAATAAATCCTCTTGGACTGTCTTCACCGTCAAAACCGTAACCGATCGTTGAATTGAACCCGATTTTTTCCAATGCGCCGGCAAGGTTGCTGTCGGCGTTCCATCTTTCCTTGAAACCGTTCATCCAATCCGCAGAAAACATATCAGACATTTCTTGGTCTCCTCTTGCTGTTTTAGTATGACCGGGACAGCTTAATCAGTATTGTCAGCAGCCCTGAAGTGAATCCTGCACCAGGTCCTGCTGACAGCAAACCCGATCAGACAACCCACTTGCTTTAAACATAGCATACTTCCTGCCTCAACCCACCCTGAGCGTTCGTTCTCCATAATGAGCACGGTTTTTGCTAGGAAAGTCGATAACGACGGCAATATGACGCAACGACACAGCACTGGAAAGGTCAGATTAAGTATCATGAAAACAAATACGATAGGTCAGGACAAGGTGGTAAAACTGGGGTTTCGTGTCACCGACCGGGAAAATGGACGGCTCCTGCAATATGGCGAGGACCTGACATATTTACATGGTGGTTACGGCGGCGCCTTCCCGAAAGTCGAACAGGCCATTGAAGGCTGCCGGACCGGTGACAAGGTCAGCGTGCAACTGTCGCCGGAAGAAGGCTACGGGCAGCACCAGCCGGAACTGGTCATTACGCTTCCCAGTGAAGCCTTCTCCGATGAGCTGCCGCAAGCCGGGGAAGCCGTGGACGGTGAACTGGAAGATGGCCGCAGCATGACGTTTACCGTATCCGCAGTTTCAGATGACGTCATACACCTGGACGGGAACCATCCCTTTGCCGGGAAGCACCTGGTGTTTGATTTCGAGGTTCTGGAGATTCGCGCAAGCACGGAAGCCGAGCGTAGCGCCGGTTTTGCTTTCGACGGGATGTTTTGTTAAACGGTGGCCCGAAGGCCACCGTTCATTCATAACAACTGAGACTGAAAATCAGGCCGCAAGGCGCGCCTTGATGGCGTTGATGACGTCTTCGCTGCTGGTCGCCTTGACTGTCACGCACAGCCCTTCGTTTTCATAGAAACCGATCAACGGGGCGGTTTTTTCATTGTAGGTTTCCAGACGATGGCTGATAGCTTCTTCCGTTTCGTCTTCGCGCTGGATGACCGGGCTGCCACACTTGTCGCAAACGCCCTCGACTTTCGGGGGATTGCTCTTCACGTTGTAGATGGCCTGGCAATCGCTATTGGAACAGGTGCGACGGGTGGTCAGTCGATCCAGGATCACGTCGCGCGGGACATCGATATTGACGGCCATGTCGAGCTTGATGCCGAGTTCGTCCAGCATCACCTTGAGCGCTTCCGCTTGCGGAATGGTGCGCGGAAAACCGTCGAGCAGGAAGCCCTTTTCGCAATCCGGTTCCTGCAGGCGCTTGCCCATGATGCCCATGATCAGCTCATCCGGCACCAGGTCACCGGCGTTCATGTAGGCCTGGGCCTGCTTGCCCAGCTCGGTGCCGGCCTGTACGGCGCCACGCAGGATGTCACCGGTGGAAATCTGTACAGAGCCATCCATCTCGGTCAGCAGCTTGGCCACGGTACCCTTGCCGGCGCCCGGCGCCCCTAAAAGAATCAGTTTCATTGCGTTTTCCTCTTGAATGGTAAATATCGTCAGGCTTTTCGGCGACACGTCTGCCCGGGCCGAAAATACAGGTGCGCATTGTGCTTGCGAAGCGGCGGGCAATCAATGATTTTATGATCAGATATGCGAGACCAGCCGGGCGTTCGGGATCGACAGGCGCAGGGCCTCGGTAATTTCAAAGCGGACACCGGCCACAGGCCGGATCGACACCCATAACAGGTTCAGCTTCAGGTTGAGCTCCGCGAACACCACCGTATCGCCAAAGCGGGCAAGAATGCAGTGAATTTCCTTCAGGGTCTGCTGGATACGCACCTGCGACTTCTTGCGCAACCCCGGGATCACCACCATGAAATCGGACAAGGGTTTGCCGTTCTCATCGACAGCCGGTGCGCGTTTGCGCAATGGCTCGGAGGCATCGAGAATCGGCAGCAATGTCACACGTGGCAAGCCCATGCTTTCGACTATAGTCCCCGCTCCCGGGGCTGACAACACAACGTCCAGGCAGCACCGCCAAGTGACTGATAAATCAGCAGTTGGCTGGCAGCATGCGGCTTTGCTAGTATGCTCGCGGAAAGTCCCGGTAGCTCAGCTGGATAGAGCAAGCGCCTCCTAAGCGCTAGGTCGGAGGTTCGACTCCTCTCCGGGACGCCATAAATAAAGGGGTTTTATGAACATGCATCCCAACAACAAGAACAAATATAGGGATATTGTCACTTTGGTTGTCGCTTAGAGTTTTGAATATCAGTCTCAGAGCGCCCTAAAAAAGAACTTGCTGGATTATTAATATTGCGAGTTAGACCTACAGCATTCGGTATCTGGAGCTATTCAGTGAGTATTCCACGCCCATTCGGCCACTGATTCCACGCTGATTCGGCCACCCATTCCAGCGGCATTCGGCCACTGATTCCACGGCCATTCGGCCACCCCCGACGGGCAGGGGGCGACGCAGGACACAGTCCACTAAGATCGGCCCCTTTACCGGAGCGAAGGGGGCCGAGATGGAGCGTTTGTCCATGCGTAAGATTCGAGAAGTGCTGCGCCTGCGGTATGAGGCCGGGTTGTCTGCCCGCAAAGTTGCCGCCAGTGTGCAAATTGCCCGCAGTAGTGTGGGTGAGTATGAGCGGCGTCTCGCCGCTGCCGGTCTGAGTTGGCCACTGCCCACGGGGCTGAGCGATACCGACCTGGAACGGCGTTTGTTTCCGCCCCCGCCGACGGTACCCCGCGTGACCAGGCCCGTGCCCGACTGGTCCGTGATCCACGCGGAGCTGCGCAAGCCCGGCGTGACGCTGATGCTGCTGTGGGAGGAGTACCACACGGCCCACCCGCAGGGCTTTGCCTACAGCTGGTTCTGCCAGCACTATCGCGCCAGGTCCGGCAAGCTCGACCGGGTCATGCGCCAGACCCATCGCGCCGGTGAGAAGCTGTTCGTCGACTACGCCGGGCAGACGGTCGAGGTCATCGACCGACACACCGGCGAGGTGCGTCCCGCGCAGATCTTCGTCGCCGTCCTTGGTGCATCCAGCTACACCT
>Ga0256829_1001392_pt1 | contig 20127 bp, 19 predicted proteins | sample 131447metaG_FD_185979 | JGI IMG/M metagenome (GOLD analysis project Ga0256829, IMG submission 185979) | Hydrothermal vent microbial communities from Lau Basin, Pacific Ocean - 131-447 | ecosystem: Environmental > Aquatic > Marine > Hydrothermal vents | place: Pacific Ocean: Lau Basin | collected...
GAACCCAGAAGCTAAGCCTCTCATCGCTGATAATACTGCATCTTTCAGGTGTGGGAATGTAGGTCGCTGCCTAGTTGATCAATTTTTACTTCATAATTTACTTTCTATCTATAATCTTTTTGTTATCATTCTTAAAAAATTAGGAACTCTATGCACAGTGTTACTCCTTTAATGCCACAGAGCTGGAAAACAGTTTTAAAAGATGAATTTTCAAAACATTATTTTATCTCTTTAAAACAATTTTTACTTGATGAAAAATCCAAATATACTATTTATCCTGCAAATAAAAATATATTTAATGCCTATAATTCTACGGATTTTTATGATGTAAAAGTTGTCATACTTGGACAAGATCCTTACCATGGCACAGGGCAGGCACATGGACTCTCTTTTTCTGTGCAAGAGGGCGTAGCAAATCCGCCATCACTCAAAAATATCTTTAAAGAACTTGTTGACGACATAGGATGTGCTTATCCTACTAGCGGTAACCTCTCACAGTGGGCGAAGCAGGGGGTATTTCTTTTAAATACTGTTTTAACTGTTCGTTCAGGCGAAGCAAATTCGCATAGTGATCAAGGATGGGAAGATTTTACCGATGCCACAATACATGCCATAAGTAAGAATTTAGTAAATGTAGTTTTTATTTTGTGGGGGAGACCTGCTCAGATGAAAGAAAAACTCATTGATTCTTCAAAACACTTGATCTTAAAAGCACCGCATCCTTCGCCTCTCTCTTCCTACAGAGGTTTTTTCGGCTCAAAACCGTTTTCCAAATCAAATGAGTATTTGCTTGCGCATGGAAAAACACCGATTGATTGGTGTTTAAATTAGTAGGTGAATTCCGCTATAACAGGAAGATGGTCGGAATAGCCTCTGCCATAGTGTCGTCTTGGTTTTCCCCAACGCATCTGCCATCTATATATCGCTTTGCCATTTTTCTTGAAGAGATAAGGCTTTTGCAGAGAGTGGATAGAGCCTTCTTTGTAATCTATGCCTTTTTTGTCTAAGAGTGCTGCAGTGACGAGAATATTGTCCATTGCCTCTTTTTTCTTTCGGTAAATATATGAGAAGCGTTTTTCTCTGTAAGGCTCATCATACCAGAGATTATAAAAGTCATAGCCATCTATTTTTGTTTCTGCAGCAGAATTTTTGTGATTGATAGTTCCAAGTACGTTATTTATACCTGTAACTCCGTCTGTATCATTGAGTTTTCTTTTTCTTTTAAAGCGAATATTTTCTTCATAGTCTGAGTTGAAATCTCCAAGGGCTATTATGTTTTTGTCTTTGCCAAGTTCTTCCACGCGTTTGCGCAGTTTTTTTGCTGATACAATACGCATACTCTCTGGTCCTGATTTGCTTTTCCAGTGGTTAACCAGAACGTAGAAATCTTTTCCATCTATTTTAAATTTTGCTTCTAAGATATTTCTGTATCTATAAGATTGTTTTACTGCAATTTCTGTGGTGTAGACAAAAGGAATTTTACTTAAAATAGCCACTTTGATAGTTGTGTCTTTGAGGTTTGCAATTTTGTAGTACTGATAGTAAAGCCCCATTCTTTTGAGTGTATAACGCAGGTCTTTGAGGGCTTTGAGAGATTCTATTTCTTGGAGTCCTATGATGTCTGCGTTAATGTCTTTGATGACTTTGGCGGTGTTATGGAGTTTTATTTTGTAGGTTCTTTCATTCCAGTTTGCTTTTGTGTAGGGGATGAACTCGCTGTACTCATGCCCGCTTCTTTGCAAGTCAAAAAGATTTTCTACATTATATGTTGCGATTTTTAGCATATTTTCTCCAAATAACAGGGATGATAAAAGAAGTAAAAGAGTGAAAAATTTCACTATTTAATTCCGTTGAGACGCAGAAGTTGTTTTGTGTCTGCTTCTCTTCCCATAAGTTCGATGTAAAGTTCCTGCATACTTTTTGCTCCACCGTTATGCAAAATAATTTCGAGATATTTTTGCGCTGTTTTTGAGTTGAAAATTCCCTCATCGGCGACGGCATAAAAAGTGTCTGCACTAAGAACTTCTGCCCATTTGTAACTATAATACCCAGCAGCGTATCCTCCTGCAAAGATGTGGGCAAAACCATTTTGAAATTTATTGTACTTTGGTGGTTTTATGAGGGCTGTCTTTTTTCGTAGAGTGTTTAATAGTTCTTGTACTTCCTCAGCTTTATATGCTTTTGTATGGAGTTTGAAATCAAAGAGAGAAAACTCTAACTGTCTGAGCATTCCCATTGCAGAGAGAAAATTCTTACTTTTGACAAGTTTTTTTATCATTGCATCTGGAAGAATTTCACCTGTTTTATGATGTTGTGCAAAAAGTTTGAGGACCTTTGGTTCATAGGCAAAGTTTTCTAAAAATTGTGAAGGGTACTCTACTGCATCCCACTCTACACCATTAACACCGCTGACCTCGTTCTCTTTTACTTCACTTAAGATGTGATGAATGGTGTGTCCTGTTTCATGAAAAAGTGTTACGACATCATCGTGACGAAGTAGAGAGGGTTGTGAAGTGCTTGAAGGTGGAAAGTTACAGACTATAAATGCAGATGCAAGCTGCACATCTGCTTTTTCATTCGTTGCGTGAGACTGCCAGTTGTGCATCCATGCTCCACCGCGTTTGGATTCTCTTGCTTCGAGGTCAAAGTAGACTCTGGCTTTGAGATTTTCTTTTTCATACACATCATAGGCGTAGGCTTTTTCGTGCCAGAGTTTTTCATTGACTGCTTTGAAGCTGATGCCAAAGAGTTTTTCTAAAAAGTCAAACATTCCATTGACTACATTTCTCTGTTCAAAGTAGGGACGGTACTCCTCTTCATCAATGGCATACTGCTCTTTTTTGAGGATTTCGCTGTAGTAAGCTGCATCATGGCTCTTCAATTCTTGTGGTGCAATATTTTGCAGTTGCGTGAGCTCTTTATTGGCTTGTGTGAGAGAGTTGTCAAGGAGTGAATTTAAAAAGTTTAGAACAGAGTCAGTACTTTTTGCCATTTTAGAAGCGAGTGAATACTCTGCGTAGTTTTGAAAGCCTAAAAGTTCGCTCATCTCTTGACGCAGTGCTAAGAGTTCATCTATGATGGTTGCATTTTCTGGTGCGCGTGAGACATAGGCTCGGTAGAGCTCTTCGCGTATAGCTCTGTTTGGACCATAGGTCATGTAAGCGATGTAAGAGGGCATTTGGAGAGTGAATTTGTATTTTACTTTGCCATCTTCTTCATACCCCAGGGTACCTTCTCTAGCTTCGCTATTTACCTTGACTTTGGCACTCTCTTTTTCGCTCTCAGGCAGACCTTCTACATCTTTTTCATCAGTGATGATATACTCATAGGCATTGGTTGCATCGAGAAGATTTTGGGAAAATTGGTTTGCAAGTTCACTTTTGCGGATGTTTATCTCTTGGAGTCTTGCTTTTGTTTTTGCATCCAAGTGGGCACCGCTGAGTTCAAAATTTTGAATATTGAGCTTTATAACTCTCTTTTGTTCATAGTTGAGCGTCTCTGCTTCTTTTTGCTGAATGGTTTTAAAAGCATTATAGATGTCGAGATTTTGAGAGAGTTTTGTTGAGTACTCGGTGATGATAGGGAGCGCTTGGGTATAGACTTTTTGTGTTTGCTCAGAGTTGTTGATCGCATTTAAGTGTGAAAGCGGAGTAAAAAAGTGTTCAAGCTTCTCTTCTTGTAGTTCCAGTGGTTTGACAAAGTTTACAAAAGTTTTGTTCTCTTGCGTGAGGAGTTTAGTGACCTGCGTGAGGTTTGTTTGTGTTTTTGATTTTAGTTCATCTATGAAAGTTTCTAAGTTACATTTGAAAGGTAAAAATTTGCTCATTATAGTTACAGCCTTTTTGGTGTAATTATAGCATTTATATGAGAAAATAATGTAATGAAGTTCTTTGCGTGAGGGTATTAAGCAGAGGCAAAAGCCAAACTGCTTAATATCGGAGTTTATATGAAATTTGTAGTTCTAAACTCTAAGACTCTATTTTGTAGCAAATTTGTAATCTAACATTGCCCAGAATATTTGTTTGTCAGTTGAAGGACCAACATTCCCTTTTGAGTAATTAGCATATTTTAAAAGACCTTTTAAACCGTTAACACCTGGAATTTTATTGACATATACTGCGTCAAATTCAGAACCTAAATCATTACCTGTTCCTGTTCCAACATTAAGATTCATGTTTTTATCAGCTGTGAAGTTATGATAAACTGCTAACAATTTTCCAAAACCTTTCGCTTTATATCCTAAACGAACATTTGCATCAACTAAACCACCAGCTGGAGTAGCAAGAAATTCATCGGCCCAACCATTAAATTTGTGGTTTGTCCCTAATGTACATGCAAATGCTGTTTTACCATCAGTTGCAGTTTTACCACTTAGGAATTCATAGTTAACACCAGCTAAAATACCGTTTACATTTGCACCTAAATCTAGGTTATAGTAAGATGCATCAGCTTTTCCAGTTGTTGGAGTTTGGACATGAATTTTCATGGATGCATCTTTTTGTGCAGCATACTCAGCGCGATAATTTAATTTTGCCATACCAGTATTTACTTTTCCTGTTAAGGCAATACCATAAGTGTCATGTAAATTTGCAATCATGTAGTCATATGCAGTAACTTTTAATGCAGGCATTACACTGTACGCAGCATGTAAAAGAACTGTATTTGTATCATAAGTATTTGCACCATATAGACCATTATTATTTGCAAGACTTTTTACACCTTGAACACCATATACCCATGCAGCTAATACTGATAAGTTTTTCACAGAATTATTTGCAACAAATACAGAGTCATATGAACGTTCTAATTGTCTCCAACCAACTGTACCGATGAAACGTTGATTATCAAGATTTACCTGACCACGACCAGCGTGTAGAGTTGTATCTCCAGTTTTATAATTCAGTTCAGCATTTGAAATCATTGCTTTTTGTGGATCAGCAACTATAGCATATTTAGTTTGACCATTTGATGTACTATTATATGTATGAGAACCAAAGTTATTCACAGAAATAATACCAACTGATGCAGTAAGACCATCTACATTTAGTAGCTTACCAGTTACCTTTAATTTTGTTCTAGCAGTATATGCATTGGCATTTGAAGTTGTAGTTTTTCCATCATCTACATTTTCAAATCTAGGACGAATCTCACCTTTAAGTTGTAAATCACTTAAGATGTTAATACCATCCGCAGCACTTACGCTACTAAAAGAACCCATAATTGCTGTTAATGCAACAGCTGACATTGTAATTTTTTTCATTTTCTTCCTTCTTTTTTTATTCAGGCAGCAGCCTATATAATGTTAAGCTTAAAAAATAAAGCTAGACGACGTTTAAAAGGCCCTGATAAAATTATACCATTTTTCAGATGTATTAATTTGACATATATCAATTATTCTCTCAGCTAATAGTGATATCATTGTAGCGTTAATGGACACCTTAACAACAAAGTTCAAAATTAATTTGAGGAGAAAATATGTCACTTTCAAGAAGAGAATTTCTTAAAAGTTCAGCGGCAGCATCTGCAGCAGCGGCTATCGGTATGAGTGTACCGGCAGAGTTAGAGGCGAATGCAAAGGCAGCTGAAACAAGTTGGAGATGGGATAAGGCAGCTTGTCGTTTCTGTGGTACGGGTTGTGGTATTATGCTTGCAACTACAGGTGATGGCAAAGATAGAAAGATTGTTGCAGTTAAAGGGGACCCGGCAGCTCCGGTTAATCGTGGTCTTAACTGTATTAAAGGTTACTTCAATGCGAAGATTATGTATGGTGCAGATAGACTTACGCATCCACTACTTCGTATGAATGATAAAGGGGAATTTGATAAACATGGTAAGTTCGCTCCAATTTCTTGGAAAAGAGCTTATGATGAGATGGAATTAAACATTAGAAAAGCACTTAAAGCAAGTGGTCCTGAAGGTGTAGCGGTATTTGCATCTGGTCAATATACTATTATGGAAGGATATGCTGCTCAGAAAATGATGAAGGGTGGATTTAGATCAAATGCGTTTGACCCAAATGCTCGCCACTGTATGGCATCAGCGGTTGTTGGTTTTTACCAAACTTTTGGAATAGATGAGCCATCTGGTTGTTATGATGATATTGAGCTTACAGATACAATTGTAACTTGGGGTTCAAATATGGCAGAAATGCACCCAATTCTTTGGTCTCGTGTAACTGACAGAAAACTAAGTGATCCTGATAATGTAAAAATTGTCAATATTCAGACATATACACACCGTACTTGTGATTTAGGTGACTTTAACATCATCTTTAGACCAAATACTGACCTTGCACTATGGAACTATCTTGCTCGTGAGATTGTTTACAATCATCCAGAAGCTATTGACTGGGATTTCATCAAGAAAAACATCATCTTTGCAGCTGGTCCTGTAAACATTGGGTATGGTTTCAGACGTGCGGGTGAAAAATCATTGATGCCTGTAAGACCTGATGGATCTGCGGGTAAATATGATGCAAAAGAGATGCAGACATATAACAAAGAGATGAGTAAAGTTGTTTCTAAGTTAGAAGGTCCTGCATTAGAGCCGTATGGTTATAAAGCTGGTGATGTTATGAAAAATACTGCCGGTACTTTGAAACACCATGAAATTACTTTTGAAGATTATAAAAAATCTTTAGCTCCTTATACATTAGAGTACACAGCAGAACTTTGTAAAGGTGATCCTGAAGAGTCTCTTGATAGTTTTAAGAAAAAACTACAAGATTTGGCAGCACTCTATGTAGAAGATGGCAGAAAAATTGTAAGTTTCTGGACAATGGGTATGAATCAACATACACGTGGTACGTGGGATAATACATTAGCTTATAATGTTCACTTTTTAGTAAACAAACAATCTCGTCCAGGTGCAGGTGCATACTCATTGACTGGTCAACCATCTGCTTGTGGTACTGCGCGTGAAGTTGGAACATTTGCTCACCGTCTACCGGCTGATATGATGGTTAAAAATCCTAAGCACAGAGCAAAAGTGGAAAAAGAGTGGCAAATCCCTGCGGGAACACTGAATCCTGTTGGAAATCAACACATTATGAAAATTCACAGAGACATCGAAGATGGTATTGTTAAGTTTGCATGGGTAAATGTTTGTAATGCTTATCAAGATTCTGCAAATGCAAAACATTGGATTAGAGCAGCGCGTGAAATGGATAACTTCATTGTAACATCTGATGGATATCCTGGTATCTCATCAATGGTATCTGATCTTATTTTACCATCTGCAATGATTTATGAAAAATGGGGTGCTTACGGAAACGCAGAGCGTCGTTCACAACACTGGAGACAACAAGTGCTTCCGGTAGGTCATGCTATGAGTGATACTTGGCAATGGGTGGAGCTTTCAAAACGCTTTACTGTTGATGACTTATGGGGACCATATACTCTTAGAAATGGTAAAAAACTTGCAGATGTACGTGGTGAAGCGTATAAAATGGGTTATAAACCAGATACTACTATGTATGAGGTTTTATATGAAAATGAGAGAGCGAAGAAAAAGTACCCTCTTGAAATGGATAAATTTCCACAAAAAGGCTATGACAACTCTGAGTGTCTTGGTGATGCCAGAAATGTAGAAGGCACTGATGGAAAAGTCTTTAAAGGGTATGGATTTATGATTCACCAATATCTTTGGGAAGAGTATGCTTCATTTGGTCGCGGTCATGGTCATGACTTGGCAGACTTTGTTACTTATCAAAAAGTTCGTGGACTTAAATGGCCGGTTGTAAATGGTAAAGAGACTTCATGGAGATTTAATGTTGACTTCGATCCATATGCTATGAAACATGCCAAAGAGAGCGGTAGCGGTAGTCAATATGCATTTTATGGTCCACTTGCTAAAAAATTACCATTTGGTAACTTAACTGGTGTAACAGATAAAACTAAAACATCATTAGCTAATAAAGCCAAAATATTTGCTCGTCCATATATGGATCCACCGGAAATGCCAGATGAAGAGTACAATTTATGGTTATGTACAGGACGTGTACTTGAACACTGGCACTCTGGAACTATGACTATGCGTGTACCTGAACTTTATCGTGCAGTACCGGAAGCATTGGTTTATATGAATCCTAAAGCAGCGTCAGAGAGAGGGCTTCAGGATGGTCAACTCTGTTGGGTTGAATCTCGTCGTGGTAGAGTAAAAGCTCGTGTTGAGACTCGTGGACGTAACAGACCACCAAAACCATTAGTATTTGTACCTTGGTTTGATGAGCGTGTGTTTATAAATAAAGTTACACTTGATCAAACATGTCCAATGTCAAAACAGACAGACTATAAAAAATGTGCTGTAAAAATTTATAAAGCATAAGTAAAGAGGAAGTGTTATTTTGAGTAACCATTCAAAAGCGAAGCAAAAAGTCAGTGACAGAAGAAAATTTATTCTTAATATGGCTAAAGGTGCAGGATATGCAGCGATAGGCGGTTTCTTATGGAGCGCTTATCTGGATGATGCAAAAGCATCTCCACTTATTTTGCGTCCTCCTGCGGCCATTGCAGAAAAAGATTTTTTGAAGACTTGTATTAAGTGTGGTTTGTGTGTGGAAGCGTGTCCTTACGATACGTTAAAACTAGCCCAACCAGGTGACCATAGACCAATTGGAACACCGTTTTTTACACCAAGGGATATTGCATGCTATATGTGTGAAGATATTCCTTGTGTTCCGGTCTGTCCAAGTGGTGCATTAGATGAGTCTAGTGTCACTAAAAATGGTAAACTTGATATAAACAGTGCTGAAATGGGTCTTGCTGTAATTGATGAAAACAGCTGTATAGCTTTTTGGGGAATTCAATGTGACGCTTGTTATAGAGCATGTCCAATTATGGGACAGGCAATAACAATAGAGTATGATCAAAATAAAAGAACTGGAAAACATGCATATATGAAACCGGTTGTTCATGCAGATGCATGTACCGGGTGCGGGATGTGTGAGCATGCCTGTGTAACACAAAAACCAGCAATATTTATTCTGCCTCGTGAGGTAGCAATGGGTAAAGCGGGTAGTCATTATATTAAAGGATGGGACAAAAAGGATGAAGTGCGTCTGAAAGATGCACATGTAATTCACACAACAACAGAAGTAAGTAAGAGAAAGGCAGTAGATAAATTAAATGCCGGACTTAAAGGGTTGCTAGATGAGTAAGATATGGAACAACTACAGATATCTCATTTTTAGGAGATTTGTTCAAATTGGGATTTTAGTTCTCTTTTTTGGTGCAAATGCCTGGGGTTGGAAAATCTTAGAAGGAAATCTTAGTTCATCTATACTTTTTGGTGTTATTCCAATGAGTGATCCTTACGCTGTGCTGCAAATGGTAGTGGCTGGTGCTGTAATAGCATCAGACCTGCTTATAGGTGTTGGTGTTGTTGCACTTTTTTACTTTCTTATCGGAGGTAGAGCGTTTTGTTCTTGGGTTTGTCCTATAAATATGGTAACAGACAGTGCAAATTACCTAAGAAGAGTTTTTGATATAGATAGAGCACAGTTACAAAGAAACCCAATAAGTAGAAATGCTAGATATTGGATTTTGGGACTGAGCTTAATCGTGTCGGCTTTTATGGGAATAGCTGCATTTGAGTTTATCTCACCAATTTCGATGCTGCATCGCGGTATTGTCTTTGGTATGGGATTTGGTTGGTCTGCCATAGGTATGATATTTCTTTTTGATTTGTTTGTTTTAAAAAATGGATGGTGTGGTCATATTTGTCCACTTGGTGGATTTTATTCACTTATAGGAAAGTTTAGTTTTATTAAGGTACATCATATAGAAGAAAACTGTACACTTTGCATGAAATGTAAAATTGTATGTCCTGAGAAACAGGTACTTCATATGATTGGTAAAGAGTCACTTCCTGTACTTTCAGGTGAGTGTACAAACTGTGCCAGATGTATAGAAGTATGTGATGATGATGCTTTAGAGTTCTCAGTAAGAGATTTTATTCAAAATAAAAAGACGGGAGAGTAAAATGAAAATTTTAACAAAAATTACGATAGGTTTGGCAGCAGCAAGTTTGTTATTAGTAGGCTGTAATGGTGCTAATACACAAACAAGTACTCAAGCCAAAAAAGATGTGGTAGTAAAGCCAACAGCAAAAACAAATGCGATGGGAAGAGGATACATTAAAGATGTAGATCTTTTAAATGATGAATCTGCTCTGCCTACAGTTGCATATCATTCAGCACCTCCGGGAGCAGCAAAAAGATTTAAACGTGCATTTCAAGATGCTCCACCAATGATTCCACACAGTGTAGAGGGATTATTGCCAATTACAAAAAACAACAATGCATGTCTTGGATGTCATATGCCTGATGTTGCAGCATCTATGGGTGCAACACCAATACCGATTTCACACTTTACAAACTTTAGACCAAAAACTACAGTTGAGGGTACTGAAATTATCAAAAATGGTCATGTGATTAAGAACGATTCATCTGTAACATTGGCGAATGTCTCTATTAAAGTGAACAAAAAAATGAATAAATTGTATCTAGGAAGATATAACTGTTCTCAGTGTCATGCTCCGCAGGCTACAAATGAACTTGTTGATCAAAATCATTTTAAACCAGAATTTATTAAAAAGAATGGTGCTTATAAATCATCTTGGACACAAGATGAATGGCTAAAATCTATTGAAATATTTCACAAGTAGAGTAGAGTAGTGAAGAGAAGAGAGCTTTTTAGCTTTCTTTCTTCCTCTGTTAAAGAGGCAGTGAGAGAGAACAAAGATGAAACTATTATATTGCGGCCTCCGTATTATAGTGACATTAATGCTTTTGCCACAGAGTGTCAGACCTGTGAGGGTCAATGTGCTTCTTTGTGTCAAGAACAGATAATAAAAATCGGCGAGGACAAGACACCTTATTTAGATTTTTCTCAACGTGGATGTACCTATTGTGATGAGTGCGCTGTTGGATGTCCCAGTGATGTGTTACTTGTAGAAAATCGACGTCTCATTGATGCTGACATAGTAATAAATAAAAGTAAGTGTTACAGTTGGCAGGGAGTTATGTGTTTTTCATGTAAAGACCCCTGTTATGAAGATGCTATTGATTTTAAGGCGATGTTTATGCCGGAAATTAATGAAAAATGCACAAGTTGCGGATTTTGCATAAGTAGATGCCCAGCAGATGCCATAGATATTAAAAAGGTTAGCTAATGCGATATATAATAGTTTTTTTTCTGCTCTTTTCTACTCTGTTTGCGCAAAAATTATTACAGCCTCTGTATGTATATAAAACATCCCAAGGATTGGCTACCGATGTGCTCTATGCAAAACAGAAACTGTATATCTCTTCTGACAGTGGGAAAGTCGATATATTTAACACAAAGAGCAAAAAAGAGATTCAAAGTATACAGCTCGATAAAATAAAAGATTTTATGGGTGATGAGATTGATTCGAAAATATTTTGTCTCGATATGTATGAAGGTACGCTACTTATACTTTCACAAGACAATGGAGGTTACAGCAGAATTCATCTCTATAAAAATAAAAAATTAGATAAGATAATTTCAAAAGATAATAGTTTTAACATTATAAAAGCAAAGTTTATTGACAAAAACAATATTTTAATAGCTTTGATAAGCAATGATATTATCTCTTATAATATAAAAACAAAAAAGATTAATTGGGATACACAGGCATCTATGTCAAAATTTTCAAGTTTTTCTTTAAATAACAAACGAAGTGAAGTGGCGGTTGGCGATGAGAGTGGTGATGTGCATGTTATAAATATAAAAGATGGAAAAATTCTTAAAACACTGAGCGGACAAAATGTAGATAACCTCTTTAGCGTTGATTTTAAAAGTAATATAGTGATAAGTGGTGGTCAAGACAGAAGGGTTGCTGTTTATAATCTTAATAACTCGGATGCATACTATAAAACATCAAAGTTTTTTATCTATAGTGTAGGGCTTAGTCCAAGTGGAAAAATTGGAGCATACAGTTGTGATATACATAATGATGTAGAACTTTTTAATACAGCAACGAGAGAGCCTATGGGGAAATACAAAGCGACAAAAGCAGTTGTGAACAGTATCTATTTTATCAATGAGAAAGAGTTTTTCATTGAGTCTAACTCACCAAAAGTGGGCTACTATAAAGTCAAATAAAGGAGTACTTGCATGATTGAATATAATGAGAGTGAATTTTTGGTTGAAACTGAAGTTCCCCAAGATGAACTTATCATCTCGAGAACTGACTTAAGTGGAAACATCACCTATACTAATGAGACTTTTTGTGATATCAGCGGATACCATGAAGAGGAGCTTTTGGGAAGAGCACACAGCATTGTAAGGCATCCAGATATGCCGAGTGCTGCTTTTGAAGATTTATGGAGTACCATAAAAGCTGGAAAACAGTGGATAGGCATCGTTAAAAATTTACGAAAAGACAAGGGGTTTTATTGGGTGGAGGCAATAGTCTCAGGTGTGTACAAAAAAGGGGAACTCGTTGAGTATAAATCACTCAGAACGCCAATTTCATACGAGACTAAACTAAAATATCAAAGATTGTATGATAAAATGCGTGCTGAGAACAATGAAAGAATCAGAAAAGTTATTTACGAATAAAAATTAAAGGAAAAATAGTATGAATGTATCAAGTATAGTAGTGCAGACAGTGCCGAAGTTTTTAGATGAGGTTGTAGAGAGTTTGAAAAATTGTGAAGTGTGCGATTATCACTTGCATGATGAAAAAGGGCGCATTATTATCACTATTGAAGGTGAAGATGTCAGTGAAGAGATTGGGAAACTTAAAATTATTGAGGCTCTTCCTCATGTAATCGCAGCAGATATGCAAATGGCGTATTCTGAAGATGAACTTGATGCAAACATAAAGGTTATTAATGAATCAGATGCTGTTCCAAAAGTTTTAAATGATGAAAATGTCAATATTGATAATGTTACATACCATGGAGATCTTAAAAAAAGAGATGCAGAGCTGCAGGAATTTGCTAAAGATTTAAGTAATCCAAACGGAGTGAAGTAATGGGTGTTGTTTTTACTTCTACTATAAAGCTCGATGATGCCGGTCAATGGTATATTGAAATTAAAGATGCTATTGATGAGGATGATGCACGGGTGGAAGCTTGTTTTGATCTCGATGAGTATGAAAAAAAGATAGAAGAAATGGGTAATGAATATGGCGGTCACATTGATGAAGTTCAATGGCTTAAAGATGATAATGTTCCTAATGTCGTTTTAGATGAACTTCGGGTAAGAATGGCAGAACATCGAGGGAAGATAGAAGAAGAGCGTGGAGAAGTCATTACTCCTGTTGTTGAAAAGAAAGAAGAATAATCTACAATCTACCTGCTACTTGAGAAGCAGGTAGATTAAAGCAAAATTGATGAAAGTCATAATCATAAAAGCACGTTTGTAAAAAACAAGTGGTGACTTCTCTATAAGCGGTGCATCTTTAATAAAGTAAGGTTTTACTTTTTCAGGGTGTGTCAGCTCATAGTGCATCTCTGAATAGTGGGAGTATCTCTGCTCCTTGTCTATCGCAATACTTCGCATAATAACACTATCAAGCCAGTCAGGAATGTTTTTATTATATGTACTTGGTTTTTTTGCTTCTTTAAAAGTCGGATTTTGAAAAGGTTCTATCTCTCCGTAAGGGTATTTTCCTGTTAAAGAAAAATAGAGTGTCACACCGATGGCATAGACCTCAGTAGTTTCGCTGATTGCTTCACCTAAAAAACGTTCCGGAGCGAGAAAGCTTGGTGTCCCTGCTTTTGTATCTGTAGAAAATATTTCTGTAATACTTCCAAAGTCTATGATTTTAAACTCAAGATTTTCTTCATCATCTTTTGCTATCATAATATTTGGCGGTTTTATATCTCCATGAACCAGATCATAACGCAGTAAAAATTGTGACATCTTCAGCAGTGTTGCCGCAAGTTCTACACTGTCATCAATGGTCAATTGTTTATGTGTAAGGTAATGGTCTAAATCTTCTCCATTGAAAAGCTGCATAACGTAGTAACGTATAGTACGCGTTTTTGGAATGACGGCCTTTGGAAAAAAGTTAGCTTTAAGCCGTTTTGCATTCCATGCTTCTTTTACAAAGAGATCAAGCTGTGATTCATCATCTAATGCTTCATAAGGGGCAAATTTTAGAACATAATCTTTTGTTTTTTTATGAACAAGCCATGTTCTTTCATTCTGAATGAGTGGTTTGATGAGTTGGTACCCATCAATTACCTGATTTTTTTTGAGGTTTTGTGGAATCTCAAGTTTTTGGCGCCTGAGTGTTGCATATTCATCAGCTTTGAGTATTTCAACAACGACGGCAGTTGTGTCATCGGGAAGGTTGTCATTTTCAAGCTTACTTGCTTTTTTAACAAGTGTATGAGCATTACCCAACTGCATGTTTTTCGCAAGATCTTCATCATTTAAAACATTGTAAAGTCCGTCACTGCAGAGTAAAATTTTGTCATCTTTTTGGACAATGTTTTCAAAGTAGTAGGGTTCAACATCTTCTGAAATACCAATGGCCTGCGTGAGGACATTTTCGTATCCCTCTTCATCCATGGCATGATCATAAGAGAGTTGGTTGAGCTTTTGCTCTCTATAAAGATAAACGCGCGAATCACCAACATTTGCGCCATAGAGACGATTGCCTTGAAGAATAACAATTGTAAGTGTTGTAACGAGCTCAGAAGCTTGATAGTTGATCTGTGATTCTTGATAGAGGATAGAGTTGATAGACTCTATAAAGGAGCGGAAAGATTTTTCTATGCTCCAGGATTTGGGACGAATTTTGAAGTTGTTCATCAAGTACTGCGTTGTACGTTTTGCTGCAGCAGCTCCCTCTACAGCACTTCCGACACCATCACAAACGATGGCAACGGTCAAATCGCCAATCGTTTTAACATCATAAAAGTCATCACCTGTAAGCTCTTTTCGCTTTGAGAGTGAAAAACCGGAGAATTTTAGTGTGTTTGATGCCATGCGAGCAATCCTTTATTAGATTCTTCCACCTGCAGCAACACCCCAAGTAGTTCTCCATCTTGTTTTGACAAAACTAAGACCGGCAATTGCTACAAGAACGACAGCTGCAAAGATTAAAAAGCCTTCTGTATATCCGTTAAATGCACCTTTAGACCATCCAAGAGTTTTAATGAGTGCTGTACCGCCAAGACCACCAGCACATCCAACAAGTCCTGTCATTATACCAATATCTTTACCAAATCTTTGAGGTACTAGTTGAAAAACTGCACCATTTGCCATACCAAGACTAGCCATAATGAAAAAGAGAACTAAAATGGAAAGATAAAATGGCAAGTGAGCCAGTGCCGTAAGGGCAACAAGAGCTGCAACTGCACCATAAAAGAAGTAGAGTGCTTTTACTCCACCGATTTTATCTGCGATATTTCCTCCAACGGGACGAAGTACGGCACCTGCAAAGATAGTAAGAGCGCCAAAATAACCTGCGATGACTTTTACATTTGGCTCATTTAAGTAATCCATACCAAAGGCAGACATATCAGCTTGGTAGGTGTTCATCAAGTAAACTTTCATATATCCTGCAAAACCAACGAAACCACCGAAACTTACCGCATAGAAAAGGTTAAACCACCAAGTGTCTTTGTCTCCAAGTAGCTTGAGATAATCTTTTACTTTTTTTGGTCGTGGTGTATATACCTCTTTTGGCGCGTCTTTTGCCAAGAAAAGATAGGCGATAAATACAACGATAGCCATAGCCGCACCCACACCAAATACAGAGTACCAACCCCAGTACTGAGCGATCTTTGGGGCAAATAAGAAGTCAAGAACAACACCGATATTTCCGGCTCCTGCGATACCTAAAACAACACCTTGTAGTTTTGGTGGGTACCATTGACCGGCTTGTGGCAATGCAACTGCAAAAGAAGCACCTGCAAAACCAAGACCGAGTGCAACTACAAGTAAAATGTTATATGTGATACTCTCACCCATAAAGTATGCTGTTGCAAGTGATGCAATAACGATTGCCTGCGCGATAAGTGCAGTTGCTTTTGCTCCAATTTTATCGACACCGAAACCAAGAACAATTCTTAAAATAGCACCAGAGAGGATAGGGAGTGAAAGCAGTGTCGCTTTTTGCCCCGCTGTCATTATAAAGCCTGTTTTTGCCAGTGCTTCCGCTATTTCTGTTGAGAGGGGTCCAAGCATTGTCCAGACCATAAAACTCATATCAAAATATAAAAATGCCATAAACAGTGTTGGAAAGTGTCCTTGACCTTTGAGCGCTTTAAAGTTTGCCATATCTTACTTCTCCTAGTAATTTTATGCTGTAATTATAATATATAAAATAAGCATATGAAATAAATTGCTGATTAAAAATTAACCATTCTAAAAATACTACATGATTAAAAATTATACAGTTTATGAAAAAATAGTGTATATTTATTGATATATATCAAGATTAGAAATTGTTCTTTAATGATAAAATTCTGAAAATTTAAGGAGAAATAGATGACATTTACAAACTCTGCTGAGTTATTGTCTTTTCACTGGGTTGCTTACTCCATATATGCTGCAATGATTATTTCCGTTGTTGCATGGTTTGGCTATAACCTTACAAAAAAAGATGCTAAGTCGGTTTTTAGAATACCGTTTTACTGGTATATGGCCTTTTTGGTTGCAGGCGGTGTAGGACACCATATATTTACCTACAATACTATTCCATGGGTATCACAAGATATCGACAGACATAACATTACACCGGATGCAAAATATGAATTTGAAATCCAAAATCATAAATGGATAGGACTTCCTAAGCAGATACTCATTCAGTGTGGGCAAACAGTTGAGTTTGATGTGCATAGTAGAGACTTGGTATATGGTTTTGGGTTATTTCGCCAAGATGGTTCAATGGTAATGCAGATGCAGGTAAATCCGGGAACGGATGTAAACGGTATACTGGATTCTAATGACATACTGTGGACCTTTAATCATAATGGTGTTTTTGATCTGACATCGACTGAGTACTCTGGACCAGAACAATACAGTGAAGACGGAAAAGATTTGATGATGGTAAAAGACTTAGTAAAAGTTGTAGGGTGTAAAGATAATGGAGGTATCCAATGAGTTATATGAATACATTAATAAATGGTACAAATTTTGACCATAAAGGTTTAAATGCTCTGCAAAAGGTTACGCTTCGTGCTGTAGTTATGGCATTTTTGTTCTATGGTTTGGTTGCTATAGAGGGAATGATAATGAGAATGGTAGAAGTTGGACATGTGCCTCTTAACCCACTTCCAGAACAGTTTTTCCATCCTGAGCACTTTTTCTCTATTATGACAGTGCATCCTATTGTTGGTATCTTTGGTTCTACATACCAGCTTGTTTTTGGGGCTTTTACATTTTTAGTACCGTATTTGACAAAGAAACCGCTTTATAGTGTGAAAATAGCTAATATTACTTGGTTGCTTATTACCATAGGAACGGCACTCGCTTGGATAGCTGCATTTGTATGGCAATATGCACCGCTTTATACACTCTACTGGCCACTCCCTGCGGATACTCAGCAGTTTAAAGTGATTGGTGGAATTGTATTTATTATTGGTATTGCTTTAATTATGCTTGGTACTTTAACATTTATTTACAATATATATGCAACTATTTTTGCACGTGTAGGTGTACATAAAAATAAAACAACAAAAGAGCTGCTTATTTCTGGTTTTGGTATTGACGGATTCTTAAATCTCATCAATAAACTCAGAGGAAAACAACCTTATACAAAAGAGCCTGCTTTGGCACTTCCAGTTGTCGCGATCTTTCGTGGTACGGTAGATACATTTTTAGATGCACTTGTAATTTTAGGTGCCGGTATTTTAATCTTGGTATATTTGATTTTTGATGCCAGTGGACATGCACTTGATGTTACAGCTATTGATGCACTTCTTTATAAGAACTTTTTTTGGTGGGGACTTGACCTTGTTGCTGATGGTCTTGTACTTATTTATGTCGCTGGTTCATGGTATTTGCTTGCGACGCTCATTACAGGACAAAAGCTTTTTATGGAAAATGTGGCGCGTGCTGCATTGATGCTTGAGTTACTTGTTTCTTGGATGGTTTGGTCGCATCACCTGCTTGGTGATCAAGGGCAACCTGAGATGATGAAACTCATATCCGGTGAGATGGTTACTGCGTTTGAGCTGCTCACGCAAGGGCTTGCACTATTCATTACACTTGTGACACTTTGGAAAGCACGTCCACTTAAAATGACGATGGAGTTAAAATATCTTCTTGGTGGTCTAGTAGGTTTTGGTTTGGCTGTTCCTGCGGCTATCATCCAGGCAGATATGGGTATGAACCGTGTTTTACACAATACACAATGGATTATCGGTGCGCATGTGCATATTGCTTTAATAGTTGGGCTTTATATGACGCTTTACAGTGCTGTGTATGTACTTTGGCCGCTTGTGACGAACAATACGAGACTCTACTCACATAAATTGGCAAATACACACTTCTGGTTTCATCTAATAGGTGGTATTGGTATGGGTGCATTTATGGGTATGGCTGGACTTGACGGAATGTTGCGTCGTCACCTTTATGTTGATGGGCAGTTTAATCCAGATATGATATTTGCGGCGATGTTTGGAACAATGCTTCTTATCGCCTGGGCTGCATTTTTATACAACATCATTATGAGTGTCGGTATCAAAGGTCTCATCGGTATTTTCTTACCTGCAAATGATCCGACTTCTTCTTATGGTATTGATGAAGAGATTGAACCTGCAGATGATCCTGCGTTTGCAAATTAAAAAGTGGGGACATCTGTCCCTGCATCCCTTACACTAAAAAAGGAAGAGAGAGTTGATAAACTTACAACGAGTTGCACGTGAGATAAAAACTGTAGGACTGTATGATTTGGTTTTACAAGATGTGCAGAGCATGGCAGGAAAAAATAGAGTAAGCGAAGCAGAAATACTGCAGACCCTTGATGAAAATCCTCAAATACTTGAAGATTATATGCAGACCAATGTAGAGTATAATCTCTCAAACATACATTTAAAAAATATAGTCTATGATGATTTAAAAGATGATTGCAAGCTAAAAGCAAAAGAGATCAATACAAATCTCACACAGCTCAAAGAGCTTGAAAAATATACGCTCGATTTTGAGCAGAGTGCTACCCTTGTCATCATCTTTTCAATCGAATTTTTTGTTCTTTTTTCTGTGCAGTATTTCATCGTACTACTTAACCTCAAAGAGTGGCAGTGGTGGATATATGGCGTTTTTGCTTCAACTGTGGCAGTGGCCTACTGGTATGGGAAAAAGCAGAGCAGATTGTATGGGAAAAACAAGAAGCTGTATGATGAACTCTATAGAGATACATTAGGGCTCATCGAAGCGCTTGAAGAGGAAGCATGCATCAAAAAAAGTGAGCTTTTAATAGAGGAGTGTGAAGAACATGTCTAAGCCAATAGAAGTTAATTTCAAATGGAATAAAGAGCTGGCACTCACAACAAGCAAGCTCTACTATGACTATGATATGCGCCACTCAAATAAAAGATATTTAGGATGGTTTTTTGTAGCTCTAGTACAGTTTGGAATTGTCGGGGCATTGAAACATGACAGCTATGGTCTGCTTTATCTCTCGACATTTCTAGTACTCTATTGGTATTATGGCAGATGGTACCTGAGAAAAAGAATGCTGTTGCGTTTTTATGATAAAAATGTTCCAAAAAATGTGGATGTGCATTTTAGTATTGATGCAGAGGGATTACATGGTAATAATGAAGTGATTTTATGGGATGACATTATAAAAATCATTCAATTAGAAGAGGGTGTTTTAGTTCAAAGTACAGAGAGTGCACTCTTCTTTCAAATGAGTGCGTTTAAAAATGCGCAAGAGAGAAGACGATTTATACAAATAGCAACAGAAAAAGGGAAAATCTAGTGGATTACTTTTTTATTGGGGCTGTAACTCTTTTTGTTATAGGTTTACTAATCGTTGGTGCGGTGATGGATGAAGAAGATATGGACTAATCCCAAATAATTCCATACCAAATTAGACAACAAGCCAAATTGCTCTATAATTAGGTACTTACAAACGAAAAAGTCGCACTCAAAGACTTCACCTAACGGGTGCAACTTTTTCAATTATGACAGG
>Ga0256829_1001393_pt1 | contig 20116 bp, 18 predicted proteins | sample 131447metaG_FD_185979 | JGI IMG/M metagenome (GOLD analysis project Ga0256829, IMG submission 185979) | Hydrothermal vent microbial communities from Lau Basin, Pacific Ocean - 131-447 | ecosystem: Environmental > Aquatic > Marine > Hydrothermal vents | place: Pacific Ocean: Lau Basin | collected...
CTGCCCGAGGGCGCCGAGTAGCCTGCCTGTCGCGCTACTCTGCCTATCGCACTACGGGGGGGAAGGGGGCCTCGGGATCGCCGCCTTCCTCCTTCACGGCTTTCCGGTAGGCCTTCGGTGACTTGTAGGCGCCGTGGGGTTTGAAGTCCGACGGGACGGCCGGAATGATCCGGCCCTTGGTCTTCGGCAGGATCTTGTAGAGCTTGCCGTCGCGGCCGATCAGCGGCAGCGGGTCGCCCCGGCGGGAGAAGACCCGCCGCATGGCGGCCGACTCGTCGATGAAGGCCTCAAGTTCGTCCTCGTCCTTTTCGAACAATAGCTCATAGGCGGACAGGAATTCGGCGACGAATTCAATGTCCACGCAGGCGAGGTTGGACAAAACCCAGCACCGGTCCTCGAAGGACCAGTAATAGCCGAGGCCGACCAGCTCGCGTTGCTTGTTGAAATAGGGGAAGAAGGGGAAGGCCCGGCAGGCCAGGGTGCGGTTGTCGCGCTCGCAAAAGGCTGCGCCCTTGCACTCGATTGCCTTGCAGCTCTCATGCAGCTCGTCGACGATTTCCCGGCTTGTCTTGTCGAAGGGCTTGAAGCTGCGCCAGAGATCCGTGCGGCCCTTCAAAAGCTTCCACTCGGATTTCTGCACGATGGGGATTGCATGGCCCGTGGTGCAGCAGACCGGCTCGCCGCCATTCAGCGGCGCGCAGTACCAGCCGCAGTCATGGCGCTGGGCGATCGACGCCCCGAAGCGGCGATAGATTTCAGCGAAGTCCTTCGCCTTGGCGGTCATGCAAGGTCACCTTTTCCCTGAGCGATCCGATTCGCCTGCGACTATAGCGCGGCTCAGGCGGACTGTGCGGCGAGCCATTGCTGAAAGGTGAGGATGGTCCACAGGTCCAGCGCCCGGTTGCGGCCGCGCAGATGGGCGGCCCAGGCGGCGCGGATCGGGGCCGGGTCGATCAGGCCGGACCGGGCGAGGGCCTGCGGGGATAACAGGGCCTCTGCCCAGTCGCGCAGCTCGCCGCGCAGCCAGTCGGGCAGCGGCTGGTAGAAGCCCATCTTGGGCCGCTCGAAGAGATGCTCCGGCACGTGGCGTGCCAGGGTGCGGCGCAATAAATATTTCCCACTTATGTTTGGATATGTAGATATTTCCGGAAATTGTGCAAATGCGAAACGGGCGATTGCATGGTCGAGCAGTGGCGCCCGGACCTCGAGGCTCGCGCCCATGGAGGCGCGGTCCATCTTCACCTGCAGGTCATCTGGCAGATAGGTCATGGTGTCCTGCACCATGAAGCGCGCCTCGGGCGCCAGGGGAGAGGCGGGCCATGGCGGTTCGTCATAGGCTGCTGTGGGCATATCCCACCGCCAGCGGCTGACATGGGGCAGGTAGGCATCGTCCGGACCCTGAATACCTGCGCGGGCCAGCGCCTTGCGGCCGGGCATGCCGGGGATGCGGGCCAGGGCGCCCGCCGCGCGCCGCAGCCACTGAGGCCGGCCTGCAGCACGACGCCAGTCTTCGGCGGCTGTGCGGTAGCGGCCGTAGCCGCCGAAGAACTCATCGCCGCCATCACCCGACAGGGCCACGGTGACATGCGCCTGCGTCTTGCGGCTGAGCACCATGCTGGGCAGGGCCGAGGGGTCTGCAAAGGGTTCATCATAGGTCGCCGGCAGGTCCGGAAGCAGGTCGCGCGCGTCTTTATCGGTCACCGGCATTTCGTGATGGTCCGTGCCCAGATGGGCGGCCACGCCGCGGGCGTAGGGGGCTTCGTCGTGGGCGCTGTCCGGGAAGGCGATGGTGAAGGTCTTGACGCGGTGACCCGCAGCGCGCGCGGCATGGGCTGCGACCGTCGAGCTGTCGATGCCGCCGGAGAGGAAGACGCCCACCGGCACATCCGCATGCAGCCGCCGCGTAACGGAGCGGGCGATGAGGGCGTCGAGTTCATCAACGGCCGCTTCGATGGGCCGGGTGCCGCCTTCATGCTGCAGGCTTTCGGCTTCCTCCAGCGGGGCGAAATAGGTCTTCAGCGCCAGCGCGCGATCACGGCCTGGGCGGAGTTCGCCCCAGTGGCCGGGCGGCAGCTTGGCCATGCCCTCCTGAATGGTTAGCGGTGCGGGCACATAGCTGCGGGTCAGGAAGGCGGAGACGGCAGCGGCAGAAAGCCGCGTCTCCCATGCGGGGTGGGGCCGCAGGGCTGCCAGGGTGGAGCCGAACAGGAACACGCCCTGCTGCCAGCCATAGACCAGCGGTTTTTCGCCGAAACGGTCGCGCGCCAGGAATAGCGTACGGGTTTCCCGGTCCCACAAGGCGAACGCGAACATGCCGTCCAGCAGCGGCAGCGTTTCGGCAACGCCCCAGCGGGCGAGGGCTGCCAGCAGGATTTCCGTGTCGGAATGGCCCCGCCAGGCGATGCCGCTTGCCTGCTCAAGTTGCGCCCTGATGTCCAGCGCGTTGTAGATTTCACCGTTATAGACGAGCTGGAACCGCCCATCCGCGCTGGTCATCGGCTGATTGCCCGCCGGCGACAGGTCGAGGATGGAAAGCCGCCGGAACCCAAGACCGATCCCCGCCTCCGCATCGTGCCACTGGCCCGCATGGTCCGGTCCCCGCGGCGCGATGGCGTCGGTCATCGCGGTCAGCAGGCCGGGCCAGTGCGTCGGATTGGTGCGGTGGTCCGGATCCAGAAAGCCTGCAAAGCCACACATGGCGTCAGATCTTCGGCCGGCTCTTGAAGACCAGCGGCAGGGACTTGATCCAGCGGCTGAAATTGGGATGCGCTTTCTTGGCGAGCGCCCGGTACTTGTCCGGATGCACCATGTCCATCACCTCGGGGCCCATCAGGTCCTGCGCCGCCTTGAGCGCGGGATAGTCACCGAGCCGCGTTTCATCCACGTAGAGGACAAGGTTCTGCTTGTACCACCAGGTGACATTCTGGTTGTTCCACACCCGGGTGCGGATCGCGTCCACCGGCACATAGCCGCTGGCTGCGAAGTGGCGGGCCCAGTAGGAGGGCCATTGCTCGTTGATGTGGTTGGGGCCTTCCTGCAGGGGGATGGCGGCGGAGAACAGCACCACGGGCGCGGCCTTCGTCAGCTCCCGGACGAAACTCTCAGCCCGGCTTTCCGGCAGGTGCTCGGCGACCTCGAGTGAAATCGCCAGGTCATATTCATCGCCCGCATCGATCGGGGCGAACAGATCCGTCCGGCGGAAATCGTCCTGGGGAATGCGCAGGACGGCAAGGTCGAGCCACTCGCCGTCGAGCCCGCGGATTGTTTGCGCGCCGCATGCCTTGAAGGCCGCCAGCCATGATCCGTCCCCGCAGCCGATATCAATCACCTTGTCCGGCCGTACCATGTCGAACACCATCGGTGCGATTACCGAGGCGGAGGGGCCCGCCGTGTTGACGAGGTCCGCATAGAAATTGTCGTCATAGTTGATGTCGGCAGTGGACATGACGGGACGTGCCTTCAACGCATTTGTCGAGTAAGGGCGGTGAGACCGAGCCGGTCAGTGCCGCTTAATGGTCATACACCGCTTCACAGGTCCGGATAAAGCGCACAGGGTCACGCCACAGCCCCAATGATCCGCGCAGATAGTGGCGGTACCATGCGCTTGTCAGCCCGGCGCCGCGTTCGCGGCGGGCATAGCGCCAGGCCCGCGCAGCGTTGCGGCGGCAGGCAAACCGGATGAGGGCCGGGTCAAGGTCGGGGTAGTCGGCAACGAACAGGCGCACGGCCTTGGTGACGCGCTGGAGCTGCCTTCCCTGATTGTTCGACAGCCGGTTGACGCTGTCATCCAGCAGATAGGCCAGTGTCTGGTCCAGGTGCAGGAAACTGCCATGGCGGGCCAGCCGCATGGTCAGGGAATATTCCTGGCTGAACACGACACGTTCATCGCAGCCGCCGCATGCGCGGGCGATTTCCGTGCGGGTCATGAACTGGGTGGGGTTGAACAGCGAATTGCGGATGGCCGGTGCCAGGGGGGCCGCTGTTACCGTGATGGCCGGAGAGGCCGGTACCGGTGACAGGTCCGGTTCTGCGCCCGGCGGAAAGAACGCGCGGTCGCCATAGGCCACGATGGCGTCCGGTGCGTCGCGCAGGGCGGTCAGCAGGTTCACCGTGGCGTCGCGGGTCAGAAGGTCATCGGCATCGACGAATTTGAGAAACGGCATGCGGGCCGCGGAGATGCCGGTATTGGTCGCCGCTGCGGAGCCTGCGTTTTCCTGGCAGATGATCTGCACATTGTCCCAGCCCGCCGTGCCGGCGCGGACCACGTCGAGGCTGTCGTCGGTCGACCCGTCATCCACGAAGATGAATTCGCGCGGGAAGTCGCCCTTCTGTGCGGCCATGGCGTCCAGCACGGGCGGCAGGACGCGTGCCTTGTTGTAGACCGGCACGACAAAGCTGACGCCGTTTTCGGGCGCAGGGTCCGGGGTGCCCGGCACGGGGTGCGGGCCGGGAAGGGGGGCAGGGCCGGGTGATGTCATGTGGTGTGCGGTCAGTAATCCAGGCAGCGGTTCAACTTCTTCTGATTACCATTATAGCGCTGCCAGCAGCCATCCCTCAGGGCATCACGCCAGTGGGCTTCGCCCTTCAGGCAGGAATAGCGCTTGCGCTCATTGCCGGCATAGCGCTGCCAGCACCCGTCCTTGAGGGCGTTCTGCTGGATGTCGCTGAGCCCGCCAAGGCCGCTGCCTGAGCCACCCGAATTGCCGCCGAAGAAACCGCTGCCGCCGGAATAATTGCTGATGCCGCCGGAGCGGTAGCTGTCGAGGCAGCGATAATAGCGATTGCCGCCGCCGCCATAGAGGCGGTTGCAGCCATCCGCATGGGCGGACCGGGAATAGTGGTTGCCGCGCATGCAGGCGTCGTAGTCATTCGAGTAACGCGGGAAGCGGGCGTCGCAGCCGGTTTCCAGCGCCTTGTCGAATAAGCGGCCGTCAGTCTGGCCGTAGGAATTGCCGTAATTGTCCGAATGGCCCTGATAACCGCTGTTGCCTCCATAGCCGCCATAGAGATTGGAGGTATCAAGGCAGCGGTCGAGCTTGGAGCCGTTGCCGGAATAGCGCTGGTGGCAGCCGTCCCTGAGGGCGTTCTGCCAATAGGCCTGACCCTGCAGGCAGGCATTGCGCTTGCGGTCATTGCCGGCATAGCGCTTCCAGCAGCCGTCGGTCAGGGCATTGCGCTGCACATCGTTCATGCGCGACAGGGCGTCACTGCCATATTGCGCTGCTGCCGGGCTGAGAGGCACAAGGCTCAAAACGCCGAGTGCCCAGGCCATGGCCAGTGTTTGCATCAAGATGCGCATCGGTTCCGTCCCCCGAGTGACTGATGTGCAGGCCCTATGCCTACACCCAAAAGTTAGCGGGGCCTAGATGACAGGCCGATGAACGGCGGGGGTGCCGCGATAACCAGGGCGTAAGGGCAACAAAAAAGGCCCCGGCGAATGCCGGGGCCTTTGCGTTCTTGGTGCTGTGCCTGCCGCTAGTGGGCGGGGCGTTCGTCCAGCGACGTCACCTGGCGCTGCTCCTCGCCCACATAGGCTGAGAGCGGGCGGATCAGCTTGTTGTCGGCCACCTGCTCCATGATGTGCGCCGTCCAGCCGGTGATACGGCTCATCACGAAGAGCGGGGTGAACATCGGGATGTCGAAGCCCATCAGGTAGTAGGCCGGGCCCGCCGGGAAATCGAGGTTCGGGTAGATGCCCTTGTCGTCGACCATGGTCTTTTCCAGGTTCTTCGACATCTCGACCCACTTCTGGCCGCCCTTGATCTCGGCCATCTTGTAGTAGGCCTCGGTCATGGTCGGCACGCGGCTGTCGCCGTTCTTGTAAACGCGGTGGCCGAAGCCCATGACCTTGCGCTTGTTGGCGAGCGCGTCGCGCAGCCACTGGGCGGCCTTCGCCGGGTCATCGATCTCGATCATCATGTGCATCACGGCCTCGTTGGCGCCGCCGTGCAGCGGGCCCTTGAGGGCGCCGATGGCACCGGTCACGGCGGAGTAGATGTCCGACGTGGTGGAGGTGATGACGCGGGCAGCGAAGGTCGAGGCGTTGAAGGAGTGCTCGGCGTAGAGGATCATCGAGATGTCGAAGCAGTCGATGACTTCCTTGGCCGGCACTTCGCCGAAGCACATGTTGAAGAAGTTCTCGGAGAAGCCAAGATCCTTGCTCGGCGCAATCGGCTCCTTGCCGTTGCGGATGCGGTAGTCCGCAGCGATGCAGGTCGGGATGCGGGCCAGCATCTTGATCGACTTTTCAAGATTGCTTTCCGGGCTCTCATCCGCGGTGGTGGGGTCTTCCTGGCCGAGGAAGCTCACAGCCGTGCGGATCGTGTCCATCGGATGGGCATTCTTGTTGAAGCGGCGGATTACTTCGATCGCATCGTCGGAAATGGCGCGGAAGCCGATTTCCTGCTCAACGAGCTCGGCCAGCTGTGCCTTGTTCGGCAGTTCACCGTGCCACAGCAGATAGGCCGTCTGCATGAAGTCGGCCTTCTTGCAGAGGTCCTGCACGGCATAGCCACGATAGGTGAGGGAGTTGGTTTCCTGCATCACCTTGGAGACAGCGGTGGTGTCGGTGACGACGCCTGCCAGGCCGTATTTGATTTCTTCGGCGGGTACTTCGCTCATTGGTATTCACCTTCCTGTTGCCGGCGATGACGGTGTGCCGCAAAGCCGGTAAGCGGTGTTCGACTGGGTCAGACCTTGAAGTTGAAGATCGAGGTGTCGAACTTGTTGTACTCTTCGTAATTGAGAAGCTCGTAGAGCCGGGCGCGGGTCTGCATCTGCGGGACCACGCCTTCCTGGGTGCCCTCATCGCGAATGCGCTCGAACGCGCTTTCAACGGCGCCCATGGCGATGCGCAGGGACGTCACCGGGTAAATGACGATGTTGATGCCGAGATCCTGCATCTGCTTGGTGGTCAGCAGGTCCGACTTACCGAACTCGGTCATGTTGGCGAGGATGGGAACGTCCACGCCCTTGCGGAAGGCTTCGAAGTCGCTTTCGTCCTTCATGGCTTCCGGGAAGATGGCGTCGGCGCCGGCATCCACATAGGCCTTGGCGCGGTCGATGGCGGCGTCGAGGCCTTCGATGCCGCGGGCATCGGTGCGGGCCATGATGGTGAAGTTCTCGTCCTGGCGTGCCTCAACGGCAGCCTTGATGCGGCGGACCATCACGTCCACGGGCACCACGTCCTTGTTGTCGAGATGGCCGCAGCGCTTCGGGTTCACCTGGTCTTCCAGGTGGAAGGCGGCGAGGCCCTGGTTCTCCATTTCCACCATGGTGCGGTAGGCCGACATGGGTTCACCGAAACCGGTGTCAACGTCGATCATGCAGGGCAGGTTGGTGGAGCGGGCAATCTGGTGGCCGCGGGTGGCCACTTCGGTCAGCGTTGTCAGGCCGATATCGGGCAGGCCGAGATCGGCGGAGAGGACGGCGCCGGAAATGTAGATGGCGTCGAAGCCCTGCTCCTCAAGCAGCCGGGCCACAAGCGGCGAGAAGGCCCCGGGGACGCGTTGAAGCGTCCCCGAGTTGATCCCGTCCTTGAAGGCCTTGCGCTTTTCAGCGGCGGTCTTCGTGACATTCAGCATTAAAAGATGCCCTTCTTGTCGGCGAGGCGCTTCACCTTGCCGGCCGGCACCTGGACGTTGAGCTGGTTCAGCTCATCGGCCTTCAGCTTCGGCAGGCGCTCGGCTGTTTCGATGAAACGCTCGGCTTCGTTCTGGGTGATGATGCCGTCGGTCAGCGTCATGAACTTGTTGATGTAGTTCTCACGCTCGAACGGTCGGGCGCCCAGCGGATGCGCGTTGGCCACGGCCATTTCGTCTTCCATCTGGGATCCGTCCTTGAACCTGATCTCCACGCGGGCGCCGAAGGCCTTCACCTTCGGGTTGCGAGAGTGGTAGCGCTCGGTCCACTTGGGATCTTCGACGGTGCGGATCTTGTGCCACAGGCGCACGGTGTCCTTGCGGGCCGCGCGGCGCGGGGCATAGGACTTCACGTGGTGCCAAGAGCCGTCCTGCAGGGCGACGGCGAAGATGTACATGATCGAGTGGTCCAGCGTTTCGCGGCTGGCATTCGGGTCCATCTTCTGCGGGTCGTTGGCGCCGGTGCCGATCACGTAGTGGGTGTGATGCGACGTGTGGATCACGATTTCCTCGATGTCGTCGAAGTTGTCGATTTCCGCACCCATCTTGAACGCAAGGTCGATCAGGGCCTGGCTCTGATACTCGGCCGAGTGTTCCTTGGTGTAGGTGTCGAGGATGGCGCGCTTGGGCTCGCCTGCGCCCGGCAGCGGCACGGTGTATTCCGCATCCGGACCATCCAGGATCCAGGCAACGACACTGTCTTCGCCTTCATAGATCGGAGACGGAGCGCCTTCGCCGCGCATGCAGCGGTCAACGGCCTCGATTGCCAGCTTGCCGGCGTGGGCGGGAGCAAAGGCCTTCCAGGACGAGATTTCGCCCTTGCGCGACTGGCGGGTGGAGACGGTGGTGTGCAGCGCCTGCTGGATCGACTGGTAGATCACTTCGGTCGGCAGCTTGAGCATGGCGCCGATGCCGCCTGCGGCCGACGGGCCGAGATGGGCGATGTGGTCGATCTTGTGCTCGTGCAGGCAGATGCCGGTCACGAGGTCGACCTGCAGCTCATAACCTGCCGCAAGGCCGCGGATGAGGTTCTTGCCGGTCTGGCCGGTCTGCTGGGCGACGGCGAGGATCGGCGGGATGTTGTCGCCCGGGTGGGAATAGTCGGCGGCGAGATAGGTGTCGTGGAAGTCCAGCTCGCGGACGGCGGTGCCGTTGGCCCATGCGGCCCATTCGGCGCAGTAGGTCTGGTTGCTGGGCATGCCGAACACGGTGGCGCCGCCCTTGCGCGGATGCGCCAGCGCCTGAACGCGGGCGGTGGCCGGTGCGTGGCGGTTGACCGAGGCAATGGCGACGGAGGCGTTGTCGATGATGCGGTTGATGATCATCGCCTCGACGTCTTTTTCCACCGGCACTTTGTCGGCGCAGACTTCAGCCATCTTCCAGGCGAGCTGCTTCTCGCGCGGGAGATGCTTCTTTGACGGGTAAACGCGGACCTTGTGCTTCTTCATGTGCGGATGTCTCTCGATCGAAATGTTGCGTTGGCATTTTTGCGGAGGCAGTGCCGACTGTCTGGCCAGTCCGCCCCTCATTCATCGGGCATGCGCCTGGGGAAATGCGTGCACACATTACGCGCGCGCCCAATTTGGGCGCCACTTTGGCTTTTTCGCCTTGTGAGTCAACTGTCTAGGCGGCGATTTGCGCAGGCCGCAGAGACACGAAACCCGGCTGACGTAGCGGCAGCTTGGCCGTCAGCCGGGCTCGGTTTTTCATCGGCGCACAAATGTTGTGCGCAGGCCGCTCAGAACGAAACGGACGTGCCGATATAGGCGGTTCTCGGTTCGCCCGGGAAATAGCGGAAACTTCCGAAGGCGAAGTCGGCGCGCTCGGCGAATTCGACATTGCCGAGATTCATGATGCGGCCGGTGATCTCCAGATTGTCGGTCACCTGGTAGCGGGCGCGCAGGTTCAGCACCTGGTGGCCGTCATACTCGTTGATGTTCGCCGCATCGACGAAATACTCGTCCACATAGACATATTCGAGTTCTGCCCGTGCCCGGTCATCAAGCGACCAGCCGAGCCGGGCATTGCCGGTCCAGCGCGGGGCGGTATCGATGTCGGTGCCGGAGCGGATCGCCTCTGTCTGCTGCGCGGGGCTGGTGATCGGTCGGTCGAACTCATACTGATGCACGGCGTAGGCGCCACTGACCCCGAGATCGAACCCGAAGGGCAGCTCTGCAAAGGCATCCAGCTCGATGCCGCGATGGGATGTTTCCCCATCGGTGACGTTGAAGCCATCCGCGTCACGGAAGAAGAAATTGTCCTTCTCCGCATAGAACGCCGCCAGCGAAGCGGTGACCGGGCCGATGGTGGCGCGGGTGCCGATCTCGATGCTGTCCAGGGTCTCGGACTCAACGTCGCCGACGGCCTGGTTGACCTGCAGGCGATACAGGTCCGTCACCTGCGGCGCCCGGGCGGCGCGGGCGAGGTTGGCATAGATCTCAACGTCATCGCTGAGCGCCTGCACGACGCCCAGCTTGGGGGTCACGTTGAAGAAATCGTCGGTGCGGTCGGCGGGGCGCTGGAAACGGCCGACGGTGTTGGATGCCGTCTTGTTGTCATAGTCGTACCGCGTCCAGTCGAAGCGTACCCCGGTGGTGACGCGGGTGGTGGGCGTCACCTGCCATTCGGCATGCACATAAGGCGCCACCACGATCTGCGTTGCCTCAAAGTCGTAGTGGATGCCCTGCGGGAGGCTGCCGAAGGTTGGGCGCGCCTGTGTCTCCTTCAGGTAGCCGTCGGTATATTCGAGGTCGAGACCTGCAACGAGTGTGTGGCCGCCCTCAAGGTCGGTATAGAGCGCGGATTGCGCGCCGGCGCTCCAGTGGCCGGTTTCCTCCAGCGACTGGTCCGGCACGAAATGGCGCAGGAACTCCATGTCGTTCACCCGCGCGAAGGGCGTGATGGAGAGCGTCATGCCGTCATTCAGGTCCCGGTCCCAGCGCGCGGAGGCGCGCAGGGCCCAGGCGTCGCGGAAGGCTTCCGGGTTGGGGTTCGAGCGCGCAAGGTCGCCGTCGCGATAGGCCTCGAAGCCGCGAATGAAGCCGGCAGTCTCCTGGTTCAGGTTCTGGCCGGAGACCAGAAGCTTGATCCGGTCAGGACCGTCATCATGCAGCACGCTGAGGGTTGCCTTCTGCTGACCCACATTGGCGTGCTCACGGAAGCTCGAATCCTCCAGCACCGAGACCGAGGCCCGATAGGCCGTCTTGTCCGACAGCGGACCGGTCACGTCCGCGGAACCCTTGTCCCTGTGGCCGCCGGTCTCGAAGGACAGGGTGCGTTCCGCGGTGAAGGACGGGTCCGGGGTGATGACATTGATGAGCCCATGCACCGCATTGGAGCCGTAGAGCGCGGATCCGGGCCCGCGGACGACCTCGATGCGGTCAGCGGTTTCGAAATGGGCGTCGAACAGGCCGTTCACATTGCCCCAGCCGGCCGCGCGCAGGGGAATGCCGTCTTCGAGATAGAGAAATGACCCCTGGCCGGCACCGCCGGTCAGCACCGGCGACCGTATGGCCGTCAGGTGTTCCTGGCCGTCATTCGAGTGGACGTAGACGCCGGGCAGCCTGTTCAGCAGCTCGGCGGGGTTGTCGTGGCTTGTAAGGGTGATCTCGTCGGCTTCAAGCACGGCGGTGTTGCCTGCCAGCTCGCTGGCAGGCTGGGCAATGCGTGTGCCGGTGATGACCACGGGGTCGAGGACAAGCGCACCTTCCGGTGCGTCCTGGGCCTGGCTTTTCCCTGAGATTGCTGTGACTGCCGTGAGGGCAGTGCAGAGCAGGAGCTTTTTCGTCGTTTTTTTCATGGTGCGGGCACTATAGGCAAAGGCTCGATGTTGTGACCCGGTGTTCCGGAATTATTTACCCGGGATGGTGAAAATCCGTTCAGGAAAGGCAAGTCTTGCTGTTCCGGCGCACCCAGCCATCCGCGAAATGCGGTTATCCTATACGCAACTTTTGCGCGATGTTGCTGGTGGTTCCGGGCAAAAAAGGCTAATTTGACAATGGGTTGCAGGGTTGTCGTGCTGCCGGTGTTGGGCGAGCATCCACCCTGTAGGTAACCGGCGAGGTGGGTCTTCAGAAGGTGATCTCGCGGGTCTTGAAACCTGTGTGATGTGAGGCGTGCCGGGCAAGACAGCCCACCTTGTGAGTTTTGATCCTGTTGTGGAGTGACCCTTGAGTTCTGTGGTTCAGCTTCGTTCGAATGTGCGCCAGCGCAAAGGCACGCCGGAAGTGGGCGATGTCATTGCGCGCGAAGAGTCGTGGCAGGTCTTGTGGACCGAAGCCATGGCCTCTCACGATCCGCTGCGGTTGTTCGATGCCCTCGCCAACAGGCTGGCTGATTTCGGTTTTGACCAGGTCGCCTATGTCAATTTCCAGCACACGGGTGAAGCGCTCAGCGGCCAGTCCGGAGAACCCGCCCGCCGGACCATTACCTACGGGCAGGACTGGATCGAGTTCTATGCCCGCGAAGGCTATTTCGAAGACGATGTGCTGTTCGACCTGGCGCTGACCAATCAGCGGCCGATCGAATGGGAGCAGGTGACGTCTGCCCTGGACCTCAGCAAGCGCCAGCTCGAGATTTTCCAGGCGGGCTGGGATGCCGGCCACCGATTCGGGATCACGATTCCGTTCCATGGCCCTACCGGGCGCGTGGCAACGCTGTCGGTGTCGACAAGCGGAACGCAGATGGATGTGCCGCGGGACCCGATGGAGGTCTACGCCCTGGCAGCGCAGTTCCACGCGATCTTCGATGCAATCGCCGGGTCGAAGGACCTGGTGCCGCCGCCGCCGCGCCTCAGCGAGCGCGAATATGAGTGCCTGTCCTGGGCGGCGCAGGGCAAGAGCAACCGTGACATTGCCGAGATCATCGGCGTGTCAGAGCCAACCGTGCAGTTTCACATGAGCAACGTCATGAAGAAGCTGAAGGTCTCCAGCCGCGTGTCGGCGGTGTACGAAGCCTCTCGGGTCGGCCTGCTTCGCTAACCACACATTGACGCAGGGTCGCAGCGGCCCAGCCGGTCGATCATTGATCCGCATCCGGCCTTTGAGTGCAGCCGTCAAACGGCCCGCTACGGACCGCGTGCGTGCGGTGTCATGACATTGTTCAACAGGACGCGCCCCCAAGGACTAGTCCCTCTGACCGATGGGATTAGTCCTTGGGGGCAGTCTGCTGCGTGCAACCGAATATGAGGAAAATGCCGAACTGGCCGTGCATGAGGTTGCAGGGCCGAGCGCACCTCCTATGCCACAGCCGGATCAAGAGAGATACCTATGGAGGTTGGTAGGTATTCTTCGGTGCCGAAATGGTGCCTGCTGGTGTCAGGTTGCCTCCACTGATGGAGGGAGCGTCTGAGGGGGTCGGACAACCCCGTCAGTCTTTGGGGGCAGGGAGCCTGCAACACGCCGTTTCAACCCGAGTGTATATCGGGGCGGCGCAGGCTGGTCGAAGGAGTGAAACCGGACCATGCAGCACATGGATTTCAATTTTGGTCTCCACGGCAACTTCGTGCGTGAGGCGAAGAACAATGCCGAGAATGAATCGGCGAATGACATGACTGACACTGACAAAGGCGCAACTTCCGAAGTGATCGGCATGCGGACCGACGGTGCCACCCGCATCCCGCTGATCCGCCGGGGGCGTCACCGCGAGGAACTTGAATATGATCTGCTCCTCGTATTGCTGTGGGTCAGCAAGAATGTCCCCAGCAGCATGTTCGAACAGGTCTACACACTGATCTGGAACTTCACGCGCCTGGACGATGAAGAGCGCGACCGGATGCTGACCATGATGCGCGAGCTTGGCGATGCGCGGTTCGGCCCGGGCCGGGACGCACAAAGCCCCGCCTGATCAGACGGCGGGACTGCACCCCGCACCGATGCAGCCCTTGTAACAAGGGGAGGGAACGAAGCTGATGCCGGTCTGATATGGGGGACGGCTCAGCATCGGGACAGGAAAGGCGGCACCGTCATGGTGCCGCCTTTTCCATTTCCAGAACGGCATGTGCAGTGTGCTCCGTGCCGAATTCGTCGGTCGCGGTCACGGTGATGGTGTTGGCGCCCGGCCGCACGCCGGCCGGCAGGTCCGCGCGATACAGGTGTGACGACTTTTCCGCTTTCACCCAGGGCTTGCGCTGGGCGGAGAACCGTTCAAACAGCTCATGGGCTGCGGGGTCCGGTTCCTCGACGCGTGTCATCTCGATGGTGCCGCCGCCATTGACGGACAGGAGCACCGTGGTGTTCGGGCCGCCGTCAAACACATTGACCAGCACATCTGTCGAGGCGGCCTGGTCACCGGTGATGCGTCCGGCGGTCAGCCCGCCATGGCGTACATCCTTGAAAATGGGTGCCGCCATCTGGTGGAACAGACTGTCGAACAGGATGCGCATCTGGTGGCTGGCAGGCAGGCTGGCCGGTTTGAAACGCACGCTCATATTGCGCCCGTCGAAACGGGCGATGTGATAGCCGTTCGGCGTCCCGTCGCGCTGCATGGCCAGCGGCACGCCGCGGGCGTCGTTGGGGCCTGACCACCAGGAGCCCGAGACCGTGCTGATCACATGGCTGTGCAGCGGCGTGTCGCCGGTGAAGCCGTCATTCGCCCCGAAATAGTGGTGCTCAGTCGTGTGCGTATGCCCGTGCGCCGCATAAACGGTGTGGCCACTCAGTACACGGAACAAATCTGCCTTGTTGACCGTATTGATGTTGGGCGCGTCGGGGTCCTGGTAGGTACGCAGGGGGATGTGGTGGAACAGGACAATGCGGTCGCCCTTCTCGATGGTCGAGAGATAGGCTTCGATGAAGGCGAGCGCGTCATCGGGAACGCGGCCTTCATACATGCCGTTGCCGCGATAGGACGGCTCCTCCCGGCCCGCGTCGAACCCCTTGTAGTCCACATTATCGACCGCGATGAAATGCACGCCCCCATAGCTCCATGCATAGGTCGGCGGACCGATCAGGCGCTTGTAGGTTTCCAGCGAGTAGCGGTCATCAGGGCTCAGGAAGTTGAGCTCATGATTGCCCGGCACATTGAAAACGGGCACGCCCATCTGGCTCATGATCCGGTTGTAGCGGGGGAACAGCGCAAGGTCATCGAACATGATGTCGCCGATGGTGACGGCGAAGGCCGCCTCCGTGCCAATCAGTTCCGCCACCACGTCGTCGCGGATGAAATCCACTTCCATGTCGGATTGCGGCTGCGTGTCAGCGAAGAGGATGACCTCGAAAGGGCCGCTTTCGTCCTGGGCGACAAGGGGGAAGTCGATGGCCTCGGGCAGGGGGCCGGTTGGCGCCAACCCGGGATACCGCAGCTTAAGTGCTTCAGGCGTGCCCTGCGGTGCGTGGATGTAATGGAAGCGGGGCAGCATCTCCGCGGACATCGGTGTGCGGTAGCCGGTCGGCTTGATCACGAAGATGATGTCGCCATCGCGTATCTCGATCCTGTAGCCGCCATCTTCACCGGTCGTGGCAATGTCACGGCCATTGGACACATGGACGCCCTGCAGGCGCGGCTCGCCGTCATCCAGGGTTCCATTGAGGTTGAGATCCTCGAACACCGTACCGCGGGCCGTTTCCGCCAGGGCGCCGGCTGACACGCCGACCGTCAGCAGCACCGTGGTCAGAAACACAGAAAGCTTTCGGTGACTGGCGCGTCCGTTGATGAACCCTTTCGGGCTCTTTATGGCGATGGACATGAGGGCCTCCCGGATTGTGCCTTGATGCGGTTGTTCCGGGTAACAGTCATGACGCGTGCGTTTGACGATGCGGTGACACTTGATCTGGCGGGGCGATGGCGGCTGTTAGAACTCCGCCCAGAAGCTGACCAGGGCGCCTGACTCCCGCACGATCTCGGCGCCGCTCAACGTCTGTATGGCCCCGAGCTGGACGTGCCGCCCGGGGGCAAAGGTCCAGCGCAGGGAGGCGATGCCTTTCTGGGACCGGTAATGGCTGAAGGGTGCTTCGGCCTTGCCGACCGTCACCGTGGTCTCGCCCTGAAGCAGCACCAGCCAGTCGTCTGAGAGCGGAATGCCATAGGTCAGGTCGAAGCGGATCTCGTCCGGTGCCTTGCCGCCGCGGTGGCGGTAGGCCAACTGGCTGTCGGTGAACCCGGGTAGCCATAGGATGCCTTCGGGCTCGCCCTGCAGCAGGCGCAGATCATAATCCGCATGTCCCGAACTCAGGAGCGGGTTGCCTGGGCGGTGTTCCCGCAACGGCAGAAGGATTGTGGCTTGTGCGGAGATGACGGTGCCACTTTCAAACTGCCAGAGCCGTGTGCGGGCGCCGAGGTCGAGGCCGGAAAACCCTCGCTGGCGGTCGCCGCCGGAGATGGTGTCCTGCCAGGCGAGCCGGCCGATAAGAGTCGTGCTGTCGCGCCAGCCGGTTTCGAGATAGGCGGCAAGTTCGGTTTTCTCGAAGCCTGCCCCGCCCCGGGGGCGCCCGCTGGCCGTCAGGCGGTTCGGGGCGCCGGTAATGGCCAGGGTGGAGATCAGCAGCGTCTCGTCCTTGGCGCGCGGCCAGGCGCCTGCCTCGGCGTGCTGCGACAGCCCGACACCGAACAATGCGCTGGCAGCGAGCAAAAGGGCGCGCGGCCGCGCACGGTCGTGCGCCGCGCGACATCTGTCAGGTCTGGTCCCGCAACCCCAATCGGTCATCTGGCGCCCCCCAAGACGCTCGGATGTTCCCGTTATTGGTGTGAACGGTAGCAGAAATAATCTGACGCGCCAGTGTGCTGGGTGTCAGGCGGCGAAACGGCGGTTGTCATGCCATCGCTTGAGGGCCCGGCCGGTGAGGTAGAGCACCGCCGCTGCGGCAATTCCTGCAAGATTGGCGGCAAGGTCCGACAGGGAGGCGGATCGGCCGGGCACCAGCACCTGCGCCACCTCGATGCCCACGCTCAGCAGGAAGGCAGCGGCCAATCCACCCCAGGGGCGGTGAGGCAGGCTCATGGCGAAGAGGAGGCCGATAACCAGGAACGCGAGGCCATGGGCTGCGTATTGCAGTTCATCCGGCGGGCCGCCATAGGGCAGCAGGGCCAGAGCAATGGCACCGCCCGCGGCTGCGAAGGCGAGCAGGACGATGGCGGTGGGAGACAGGACGCGCACGAAAATCCCCTGGAAAGGCAGCTCAATTGGTGTGTCGGGCATTGGATGCAGGCACTGTGGGCCCCGGTGGCCTGCCAATCGGTTAACCAAGCCCGAGATCCATGACGGATCAGTGAACACATCTCTCTCAGCAAGCTGTGAAGCGCCGCGCGCGGCTTGTGATTGGGCGCGGACGCCGTGACTTGCCACACTCTCTGCCAGGTTTTCCAGCGGGCCTGATATTTGTCATGCCCGCTCATCCGGCAGGGAGCTCATGCCATGCTGTCCCAGACGATCCTGATGTCCCGGCTGTCGGCGAAAATCGCCATCTCGGCGTTTCTCGTGCTTGTGGCCCTGTTGTTTACCGCGCCAGCCCATGCGGCCAAGGATCCGGTCTATACCGGTTTCTTCAGCAGCGTCGCCGTCGGCGGCTATGACCCGGTGGCCTATTTCACAGAAGGACGGCCGGTCGAAGGCTCGGATGACTTCGAGACCGACCATGATGGCTACACCTATCGGTTCTCCAGCCAGGCCAATCTCGATGCCTTCATCGCGGAGCCTGAAGCCTATCTGCCGCAATATGGCGGCTATTGTGCCTGGGCTGTGGCGCAGGGCACGACTGCATCCACCAATCCGCACAACTGGTCCATCGTCGATGGCAAGCTCTACCTGAATTATGACGACGCTGTTCAGGCGCGCTGGGAGAAGGACATCCCCGGCAATATCAGCAAGGCCGATACCAACTGGCCGCGGGTTCTCAACTGAAGGCGGGCCTGTCCCCGACTTGCTGCTGACGTGGCAGGCTCATCTGCCCTGGTCCGGCAGGGGGGCAGGGGACGGGGCTTTCGGGAGCGCCGTCACTGCGCTTGCCGTATACGGTCCGGCGGTCGTATCAGTGGGGAATGTTCAAGCAGGCGTTTTCCCGGCTTCAGGCCGTCTTTCAATCCCCGGCCGCCCCGCAGGCGGCGGTGCCCGAGGGAACGCGCGTCTATGCCGTCGGCGACATCCATGGCCGTGCGGATCTGCTGGACCGCCTGCATGACATGATCCGCGCCGATGCGGCACAGGCACCCGAGGGGACGCGCCTCGTGGTCGTTTATCTCGGCGACTACGTGGATCGCGGCATGGACAGCAAGGGCGTGATCGACCGGCTGCTCGGTACGCCGCTGCCGGGCTTCGAGGTGGTGTCCCTCAAGGGCAATCACGAGGACGCATTTCTCAAGTTCATGTCCGAGCCGGCCTTCGGCCGCGAGTGGAAGTATTACGGCGGGCTTGAGACCCTGATGAGCTACGGCGTCCGCGCCCTGCCGCTCAAGGATGAGCCAGAAGCCTTTATCGCAGCGCGTGACGAACTGGCGGAGCTGATGCCCGAGGCACACTGCGCCTTTCTAGATACGCTGCGCGTCAGCCACGAGGAGGGCGGCTATTTCTTTGCCCATGCCGGCGTGGCACCGGGCGTGCCCCTCGGTGAGCAGGCGCCGGAGGATCTCATGTGGATCCGTGATGAGTTCCTGCAGGCCGACGGTGATTTCGGCAAGGTCGTGGTGCACGGCCATACGCCCGAGGAGGAGCCCGTGGTGCGCCGCAACCGTATCGGCGTCGACACCGGGGCCTATATCACCGGCACGCTTACCGCGTTGGTGCTCGACGGGCAGGACTATCGATTCCTGTCGGCCTGAGTTTTATTTGGCAGTCTCAATCGCCAACGAAAATCCATTCGTTAACGCTGTCTTCATCATTCTGAGGCTTTCTCGTCAGTAATTCGTTAACCGAACGGATGTGCGCTCGGAGTGCGTGTCCTGAAGCGCTGGAGGGGGAAATGGCAAGACTGCTGGGCACAACCATGGTTGCGGTCGCGAGCATCTGCGTCGCCGTTTCTCCGATGGCGGGGCAATTCGCGCTGGCTCAGCAAGTGCCGGAACGTGGGGTTGGAGTGGCAGACCGGACGCGTCCGGACTATGACCCCGTCGGTGTCAGGGCTGGCGGGTTCGTTGTCTATCCAAGCGTGACAACGTCTGCGGAATACACCGACAATCTGTTTGCCGACCCGGCCAATGAGCAGGATGACACCCTTCTTATGGTTGCGCCTGAGGTTCGCGTTGAATCCCAATGGAGCCGGCATGCACTCAACCTGCAGGCCGAAGCAGCGAGCCGGTTTCACTCAGAAAATGACGGTGAGGACTTCACCAATTACGGCTTTGTTGCGGACGGCCGACTGGACATAACCCGCCAAACCAGCCTGGCGGCGTCTGCCGGGTTCAGGGTGGATCATGAGGGGCGCGGGTCGCCTGATCTGCCGAATGCAGCCGCAGAACCGACCCGTTTCACCGAAGCTAGGGCTGAAGTCAGCCTCACACAGCGATTCAATCGTTTGTCATTGCGGCCAAGCCTGGCTTACAGCGAAACTGACTTTGACGATGTTGCGTTGCTGCCGCCGGCTGGCGGACAAATCAACAATGACGATCGTGATCGGGAAGAAGTCGTCGCGGCACTGCGCATTGGCTACGAAGTGTCGCCAGCGCTCGAACTCTTTGCTGAGGGCCGTTACCGCGACATCAGGTACGACAATTTTGATGACACGCTTGGCGGGGGCGGTGTCGCCCGCAGGGACTCTGATGGCTACGAAGCACTTGCAGGCGCGTCATTTGACGTTGGCCATCTCGCGCGCGGCCGCCTTGGTGTCGGTTATCTGTCGCGCGAATACGAAAGCTCCCTTATTCCCTCTGTCAATGGCGCGATCTACGAAGGCGCGGTCGACTGGTTCGTGACCAACCTCACAACACTGGGTCTGTTCGGCGCGCGCAGGGTTGAAGAGACAACGCTGGCCGGCGCTTCCGGCAACCTCGTGACGGGGGTCGGTGCCCGCGTCGATCACGAGCTTCGGCGGAACATTATTCTTAGTGCTGATGCCACCTACGAGATGAGTGAGTTCGAGGGAACCGCGCGCGAGGACGACACATTGGCGCTCGGCGCGGACATCACCTATCTGGTGAACCGCAATCTGCGCCTTGTTCTTGATTACGATTACGATCGGCGTGACTCGACTGCGCCTGGCGCGGATTTTACGACGAACAGCGTCATTCTTTCCCTGCGCACAAGTCTCTAGCTTCCCTCATTGGTCAGGGTTGCCGGCAATATGTCTGCTGGATAGAGAGGGGCTTGGACCCACAATAACACAAAATATTTGTTATTATGGGAAATTGACATTCAATACGTGGATAATTACCTAGGCCTCCAAGATGCAGTCCTGCCAGGGCTGCCCGTGTAGATGGCTACCGGCGCGTGGCCACGCCTTTGGAGGGCAATATGGATCGCCTCGATCAACTCGAAGCGCAGAGCATTTACATCCTGAGGGAAGCGTTCAACCGCATCGACAATATCGCCATGCTCTGGTCGTTGGGCAAAG